>BNJU01003680.1_pt1 | contig 129837 bp, 173 predicted proteins | sample 8539281 | NCBI WGS metagenome assembly BNJU01 (sample SAMD00202456, study PRJDB9452) | human saliva metagenome | isolation source: human saliva | place: Japan
TTAAAGAAAAAAAGCCTATCATATCAAGGTTTAAACCTTGGTAGATAGGTCTTTTTTTATTCTAAGGGGCAAGAAAGGGGCGAGTTATCAATGATTTCAACTACCTTATTCTTCATTTTGTTGGTGACGTGAGTATAAATCTTCATCGTTGTATCACTGTCATCATGCCCAACTCTATCCATGATAGCCTTTAACGGGACGCCATTCTCAGCTAGATAACTGACCAGCGTATGCCTGAAGATATGTGATGATATTGGTTTGTTAATTGGCTTATCTAGTCGCTTGTTAGCTGCTTGAATAGAGTTGTTAAATGAGTTTCGTTGAAGTGGTACGCCCTTGTCAGTCACAAAAATATAATCCCTATCCATGGTCACCCAATCGTCTGATAGCGACCTGTTTAGATCCCGAATCTGTATAGCTTCATCCAACAATTCCATCTCACGTTTAGTCAGTTTGTTGCTACGGTAGCCTGCTGGGGTCTTAGGCGGTTCTTTTTTAGCTCTCTTATAGCCCTGAACACTATCTAGAGTGCCAAAAATATCAAGATATCCATCCTCTTTTCTGTAGTTGCACGTTTCAAGGGCTACCGCTTCACCGATTCGAGCACCACTGACAAAGAGAAACTCTGCAAGGATGGCATTTCTATAAGTGCGTTTTTGCTTTCGTAATTCTGAAAGTAGCGGAAGTAGTTCAGTGTCTATCTCTAGAAACTTGTTCCTTATCTTATCGTAATCTTCCATCGTTTGCTGTTTCTTGGGAAGTTTTGCTTGCCTTGCAGGATTGCTAGGAATATAACCAACAGTGCAAGCGTAATCGAAGGTTAGGTTTAAAATAGATTTAACACGCTCAAGGATTGAACGTGGAACATCGGCATCGTTGATAAAGCGTTGGATATAGTGTGTATCAATGTTTGCTATTTTGACATCTACAGCGAAATTCTCTTCGACATACCTGACATTGCTGGTCATGGAACTAATCGAAGTCCTTCGAATGCCTTTCTTGTGAAATTCCCACCACTCGTTCAACACATCGTTAAATGATGCGTCGGTAGTGTTTAAGCCAGCCATCTTCTCAGCTATCTTATCATCAAGCAAGCGTTGAGCTTCTTTCTTTGCCCGATTAGACCCACTGTTAAGCGTTACAGATACCCGTTTCCATTTTTCAGTGTAAGTGTCCTTATAACGCTCGAAATATTTATATTTCCCGTTTGGTAATTGTTCTACCCACATTGTCACATCTCCTTATTTTTGGTAAAATGGGTACAGAAAAAAGGACACAATCTTGTTAGGTTGTTTTACCGTGATAGTGTTTTTATTTTCTGTGATGCTTGCTCTACACTCTAAGTTTGGCGACGGTGAGTGTAGGGCTTTTTTGTTTTCAAGATGTTTAATTATTTTATCCAGTTTATCGTTTAAGATTTGCTGGTTTTTATTAATCCATGAGTCCTTGTTGTCTAGCCCACTCAACTTGACTATCGTGCCAGTTTTGGCGTGCTTGTTGGTCTGCTTGTTCTCTTGCTACCTCAGGAGAATCGGAAGGTACTCCGCCATATCCAGGCGTATAGCCATATTGTTCAGTTGCTTGGTCTACTTGTGATTGCGTAGGTCCTACACCATCAATAGGCTTTTCTTGTTGAGGTTGAGAAGCTTCGGTTTGCGTCTGTTCTTGCGGTTGTTGTGGTTGTTGTGGTTGTTGTGGTTGTTCTGAACTTGAACTACTAGAAGTTTTTGAAGTCGAAGAAGAACTATGTTTACTTGGCTTTGTGGTGTGCTTTATCACTTTAACAGCTTTAGACTGTTTTGTTTCCTTTGATTCCTTCCCAGACCGTGGCACAAACATTAAGCCAAGGCAGAATAAAACAATAATTGTTAAGATATACCATTTGTATTTTTTCAAAAGTTTCATATCAATTCCTCATCATTTTTAGATACTCATTTTTTACAAAGGTCTCATCACAAATTGTGGTGAGATTATATTTTTCCATGAAGTGTATGTAATTGAAATCATCCAGATTTTCATTTTTTAGCAATTCATGGATCATATTTCTATTAGCTTGAGCTTCATATTTCTCACGCAGGCGCTCGTAGTGTTTGGGGTTGTGTTCTAGGTGCCCTAATTCGTGCAGTAAGACCTTCAAACGTCTTTCGGCAGGTAAATCCTTATTGATGTAAACCACACGGTTAACAGGGTCTAAAAAACCATCTCGTGGCCACTGGCTAGAATCGAACTCACAGATAGAGACATTGAATCGCTCAAGCAATTCTTTTTCAGTCATAGCACCTCGCACCAGTTTCTATAGAAAAAAGCAAAAAAGCCAATTCGACAAACGAACCGGCTCTTTTTAGACGTTTTGTTCCCTTACACTTGCGCACGCACAAGCCATAGGGCGCTGAACTTAATCAGTCTTCCACTAAAAATAGTTTACAAAATGTTTTACTTATTGTCAATGATTTTACAAAAAATAGTAAACATTTTAACCAGTTCTGGCGTTTTTGTGTAATCAGATGCATACCTTTGCATTCGGTCAATAAGATTTTGGATCTTTAAACCTTGATGATATTGAACCGCAGTGGAACAGTAGGCATTTGATAAGGCAATGAGTGAAAGAAGGTCATTCACTTTGCGGTATTGACGATATTTGAGAACGCCCTTTTGTCTAGCAAACGTATTAACTACGGCATTAACTCTATTCAATTTTTCGTCATCTCTGAATACATTTACCATCAGGACATTATTGTGAGCGCAAGCGTTTCTGAGATGTCTCGAGTTATCACCCAATGTCACAGCTTTTTGAAGAGAGTTGGGCCTATACTTATCAAAATAAAGTCCTACTAATTTTAACAAGCAGCCATAATCCATGTGCTCCATCAACGCCCAAATCGGGATATCAGACCCGCGTTTTAGAAACATATCCTTTTGATATCGAGATTGTCTGAACCGATTATAGGTGCTGTTATAGTATGTTGGGTAATTGACAGCGAATTCCTGAACAATTGTATAACCATCTTCATCAGGATTGTTAGTAATTAACCTAGATAACTCGACTTTTATAAAATGTTCAACATTAATAGCAATATCCAGAAGCGTGTCTCGCAAATACATATCAATTGTGGCTAGATCTACAAGATGCTGAAAATCAAGATGTTGATACTTCCCGTTTTTCTTTTTAAAATTTTTTCGAAAAGCAGAGACTTTATAGTAGTAGTTGTTCTTTTCTAAAAAAGTAATAGCTTTACCTTTCGACATAAGTTCAAAACTAACCCCATTGTTGTCAAGCAAAGTAACTAAATCTCTATAAGATTGTTTGGATTTGCGAACCATATCAATCCCCCTTGCTACTCATATAGCCGGCAATTATGCCACGAATAGCCCGCTTATCGTCATCCGTAAGCGGTTTGCCGTCGAACATCATGGCATTAGCTATAATTTCATCGATATCGTGGGAGCTAGGTTGTTCTTCCTCGGTTGTTTCTGGACCATCTCCAAAAAGAATGTAATCTGTCGAAGTCCCCAAAGCTTGAGCTAATTTCACAATTTTTGTTCCCGTTGGAATACTAGCGCCGCTTTCCCACTTTGAAATAGTTGAATCAGATTTATAACCTAACATTTTCGCTAATTCAAGTTGACTAATGCCTTTGCTAGTTCTCAAACTTTCAATTCTACTTCCTCTTTGCTTATTCAAATCCATATCTTTCTCCTTGCTGTTTATATTAATATTATATAGTAGACTTTCCTAATTTTCAAGTTGATTTATAAAAAAACTAAAAAAAACTTGAAAAAAATCAACAAAACCATTGACATTGAATTTAATTCAAGTTATAATTTGTTTGTAAGTTAGTTAGAGAGGAGGAACAAAATGACAAAAACAGTTCCAAAGATTACAATCAAAGAACTCCGAGCACGACACAACTTGTCGCAGAAGAAGTTTGCTGAAAGCGTTGGTACTACAGCTCAGACGGTAAGTGCATGGGAGAAAAATCAACTTTCAATTTCTCCTAAAAACATGGTGCGTATTTGTAAGAAATATCACATTCAATCGTCTGATTTGTACGGTATTTGATATTTTTTTACAGTAAAACTTGAATTTAATTCAAGTCTACGATTATGAAAGGAACAAACATGAAGAAAATAAAAAAAGCCTTTGAAAAAATCAAAGACGTCATTGACGATTGGTTTTGGAGTGATACCGGGTTAATAATCGGTTGTACCTTTTTGGCAATCGTCGGCGCTATATCGGGTTCAATTATTGGGGTAGGGGTTTTCCTTATTATCAAACTGATTATCCACAAGTTATTTGGTTTACCCTTTACAGTTGATTAAGCCTATCACAAGTTTTATCAAATAATTAAGAAACAAGGTAAAAGATGTTCCTAGAATAGAAACTATGAATGGAAGCCATAAAGAAGTTAATAGCGTCCGTTTCATGAATGCTTTGTATTCTGGCAGATAATAAAGACCTTTCTTCGTGAGACCTACGTCGCCAGAAACGTCTTTGACGCATAAGCCTTTGTCGCAAAGCTCCTGAATAAAAATATCGTTATTATCTATTAATTCTTTATTTTCTTTGTAGTAAATTCGGCCCCGTTTGTTAGATTTCCGAATTTTAATAAATGTTTTGATTAAGCAATGCGCTTTGTTTGATAGAACTTCCACAATAAAACTCCAATTATTTTTTTAAAACTATTATATCAAAAAAATAGAAAGAGAAAAATGAACGAAATCAAATTAACCGAAAAAGAAAACACAATCTTTCAATGGTACATGATTCGTAACAATACAGCTATGATTAACGGATTGATCGACTGGATTATAAACGAGCCACCAAAAAGAAGAATGATAACAAGTGATACAACCCACGAACGAGTTTTTCACTTAATGTACCCGTCGCTTGAGAAGCAGGTTGTTATCGGCACCGGAAAAGGCGGGTACAAGAAATGGGGCGTCAAGAAGTTTACACTAGATTTTTATGACAAAGACAATAACATAGCATACGAAATAGACGGAAAGTCCCACGAAACCGAAGTTGGAAGACTGCGAGACAAGTACAGAGACATGTTACTTAACTATTTATGCGGCATCAGAACTGTCAGATATTCAAATAAAGAAGTCGAGAATATGCTGAAAAGAAGAATTAAAGAATTAGGAGTTGAACATTTTGGAATTGACAACAAATGATTTTAATTACTCTTTAGTCGATGCAAAGACGAAAGAATTTTTGGAAGAACGTGCCAATATCATTTACGGCATCCAAAGCAAGAGTGCTTACGAGATAGGAAAACAACTTGCCAAAGCTCAAGAGGAGCTTTCCACTAGGGGTTATGGTTGTTTTGAAGAATGGTATAGAAGTTTAGGGTTTAAAAAAACCAAAGCTTATGAATATATCAATCATTACAATTTCGTTTGTTCGCAAAACGAACAAGCAAATATTGAAAAATTCGAAAGCTTACCAAAAGTGTTGCAAGCCCAAGTATCTAAACCATCCGCTAATCCAGAAGTCAATCAAGCAGTATTCAACGGGGATGTTAAAACCCACAAAGAATATAAAGAGCTTGAGCGTCGCCTAAAACTCAAAGATCAAGCACTCGAAGCGGTTAAAGGCGAGCTTGAGCGTGCCAAGGCAGTCAAACCAACTGAAAAAGTAATCGAAAAGGAAATCATCCCAGACGATTACAAAGCCACACAAGAGCTAAATAAACAGCTACTAGCAAAAAACAAAGAGCTTTCAGATAGCGAGCAAGCGGCTAACGAGCGAGTGCAGTTCATTGAATCACAACTCAAAGAGCTAATGAATCAACGTCAAGAGGTTGACGAAAAGTCAGCTAAATACGACGAATTGACAAGAGCCATTGAACAGTCGCAAGGGCAACTAGATAGCTATCAAAAGCAAGTATCTGCCTACCGCCACACTATCAACTTTTTAGAAAAAGGGAACAAGTTCCTTGCTAACTTTGGCGGTGTTGCATTTCTGGATATTAAGCCAGCGTTAAGCAATCCGAAAGTTAGAACCGAGCTTGAAACTTTCCTAACCATGCTAAATAGTCTCAGTCGTAGCGTTTCGGAGATACTGGAACAAGACGATGTGATTGAAGGAGAAATCTTATGACAAACGACATTATCGGTCAAAGTAAAGACCACGCAAGACAAGTATCACACCTAGCAGTTACTAGAAATATGCTAGATGCACTTGAAAACCATGAGGAGCGTATCGCTAACCTAGAAGACAACATGAGAGTGAACGCTGCACAAGAAATTAAATTGACTAACCTTGTTAACCGCAAAATTGTTGGATTGCTAGAAGGCAAGAAAGCAAAGCTTACCGTGACAATCATATTCGAGGTAAAGCATATCACGCTATCAACCAAGGAATCATTGATCGTTTCGGTGTGAGACGCAAAGAAATTCCTGCTAAAGAATTTAAGAACGCTGTTATCTTTATCGAAAATTGGGGGTTGAGCGACCCAGAGCTAAAAAACGAGATTTTCACTGCCAATCATCAAGGAAGTTTGTTTGAAGCGTAGTTAGAGAGGAGACACTATGAATGAAATCAAAATCCGTGAAGATAAAATATCCTTGGATGGTCAAGAGTTAAAAACTCTTACGGAATTTGAAATAAAAAGCACAACCGAGGACGGCTATGCAGAAGTGAAATTAACCTTACTTGCTAAGTTGACCTGAAAGGAGCAAAAAAATGAATCACATTCACGATTTTATCGAGTTCATGCAAAAAGGCCGCACAATCCCAGAATGGGACTTCACGACCTACATGTTCTTTACATTCTCAATGCTTGTCGGAGTTCTCATCTTGCTTCCTGTTCGATTTGAGAACTCTTTTGGAAAGAGACCAGAAGACACCAAAGATAGGGACGCTAACGAAGGACATTAAATTTCCAAATTGAGTATCAGACAGGACAATCAAGCAGTTTCTCAAAACGAGGAATCCAAAGATAGGCAAAGTGATGACAAAGCTATAAGTTATATCACCGTCTTTCTCAAACTTGAAAAAGAGCAGAATGTCATGGATATAGCTTAACGCTAACATCGAAATGAATAAAGCGATACCAATCACTAGGCATAGATACGTCCAATTGATGTCGGCCAGCCTAGTCAAGGCTGAATGGCTATCTGGTGTTATACAGTGGAATTCAATGTACAGCAACCCAACGAACATCAGAAAAGCAGATATTTCAGATTTATTCTTCATGTCAAAACCTCGTTTTTATTAACTATTATATCAAATGGAAAGGACTACCAATGGAAATCACCTACAAACCAGTCGGAGTTAACGAAACGGCTGAGTGGGGAGACTACGACCACCTAATGCAACGGTGGGAAGGCCTAGGAAAGTCAATGGCAAAGAACCTCATTCGAGAAATGAGGGATAACAAAGACTTTCGAGACTACGTATTCAACCCGACGCACAAACTGGTATTCATCAACTATGAGGGATTTAAGTCCTTCATCGAGTGGAAAACTAGAAACAGATTCAAATAGCAATACATCCCTAGCCGTAGCAGTGAGCTAGCGAGGAGATATAAGCAATACCTACCTGAAACTACAACGATTTGATATTCATAAGTCTCCTTAAATTATATATGAATTAAAAAACCTCACTAGCTCTCTAGTGCGGTTAGGGAAAGAAGAAAGGAAATACAATACAACATGAGGCCAACAAGATGGCCGTATTCACGGCAAATAACAAAAACCCCTAGCGACTTGCTAGAGGAATGGATTAAAGCTAGAGAAGCATTCTATGTCAGCGTTGAGCAAGAGCGCATGTCTGCTTTAAAACAGTTGAATGAAGCTACTTATCGTGTCGAGAAAGTTGATCATTCAATTCAGCAACTCGGCTCTCGAGTTTAGAAATCTTTGCATTAAGCTTATCAACTTCTTGAAGCTTGAATGAAGTTTCAAGATCAACTGCTTGGGCTTTGAGTAATTCATCAACAAGTTTGACGATAGCATCAGAACCGCCCGCAAATTCGGTTAGTGCCTTGTCAGCTGCTTGTTTAAATGCATCGAATTGTTCGCTCATAATTCCACCTCCCTTCATTTGGGATAACTCAATTGTATCACGAAAGGAAATAAACAAATGAAACCATCAAAACTATTTAGCTGGATTTGGTCAAAAAAACAGCCACAACAAGAATGTTTCTTTGAACCAGTATGGACACCACGAGAAATTAACGACCAGAAATATGAAGCACGTCAGAGACGTGAGCGGTATCTAGCCGCTAAGTATCTTAACAGTAAATAGATCATCAATCTTCCAACGTGCAGCCACGGCCTCGTCGTGGAGTGTAACTTATACCCATAATTCCCCAAAAATTATACTAAATTACTTTTTTCCTAATTTTCCCATTTACAAGTCTAATAAAACATTGAAACATGACACGGTGGGGCTATGGGTGCACGTTGAGAGCACTAAAAAAAGCATGGGTTAGGGCCCATGCAAGAAAATTATACCAAGGAGATTATACCATGATTTCACAAACAATTGCAAAACCATCTTTTACTAAATCTAAAGCCTATGGCTTGTGTGGCACACTCGCACTCGCTACAGCATTGCTTATCGGTGCTGGTCAAGTATCAGCGGATGAAATAACACAGCCAGTAGTTGACGCTCAACCAGCGGTGTCTAATGTGTACACGGCTGACAATGCCGGCAATGTTACTGTGACACCGTCTGAAACAGTGGTACCGACAGAAACGCCGGTAGCAACTACAGAAGTAGCTACACCAGCACCAGCAACAACTACAGAGGTAGCTCAACCAGTAGCAGAAACACCGGCAACACCTACAAGCGTGACTAAAGAGGGTGACACTATCACCGTCGAAAACCCTAACGTGCAAGTGGACTTTCCTAATGGCACTGGTAAATATAGCCCGTTTGAAGTTGAGTACAAAGATATCAACTTCCCAGACGATATGCAAATCAACGAAGGAGACAAGGTAGTTACTGAGTTGCCTAAAGAAATCGGTTTGCAAACCAGCTTTGATTTCGATGTTTACAACAACGACAACATTGTAGGTAAAGCCAATGCGGATGCACAAGCTCGTAAGATCACTACGACATTCAACGACTATTTCACTAGTCACCCGCTCAACAAGAAGATGTCACTCAAGTTTGACGCAAAATGGCTTGATGTCGTTGAACCGGGTAAACCGGTAACCGTTAACTTTAACGGTACAGTTAAGACCTTTGAAATTGGTGAGGAAGGACCACTTCCAACAGACGAGCTCTTGTCTAAGTGGGGTAGTCAAAATAAAGACAATCCACAAGTTATCAACTGGACATTGCGTCTGAACACAGCTCGTCAGGTCTTGAACTATGCAAAATTGCAAGATACATGGTCAGATAATCAAGAGTTCGTAGATGGCTCACAGAATATCTATTTTGTTGAAGACCCTGTTAAGTGGACTGGTATCGACTACTCAGCCAAGGATTATCTCGAAAGCTGGAATGTTAGAGCAGACGGCTTTGATGCGAAATTCAAAGAGTTTAACCGCATTATGTACATCGATTACCAAACTCGCTTGAAATCAGCGGTTAAAGATTCAACCAACCCAACGAACAAGGCTACGCTGGTAGCGGTAGATGCTGGGGCTATCTCAATATCTAAAGTCCAACTAGTAGGCGGACGTGGTGATGCTAGCGGTGAAACAAGCCCGAACCAACGTTTGAAATCCCACACGATGCACCTAAAGTTGACATCCCAGAATTTGAGGGTGGCATCCCCGGAATTCCAGAGGTACGAGAATTGCCAGAGTACACTGAGCCAACACCAGAAAAACCTAGCACACCAAAAAAGGTATCTAATAAGCCCGTAGACGCTCCGAAAGAAAAGTGGCACAATCCCGCCACAGTATCTTATAAGCTCGATTCTGATCCAAAAGAAGTGGCAAATACAACCGTTTACGGTGGCACACTACCCAACACTGGTGAGAAAGAGAGCATCATGTCAACACTTGGTCTCTTGGTTATCTCCGCAGGTATTACAACTTTGACATTGAGCTTTAAAAAATACAACGAAGGTGAGGAAGAATAATCATGAAAGAAAACAACAAACACATCGTATTTTACAGCGCTGAAAAGGATGGATTTCTTAAAAGTTACAAAGATCAAGAAAGCCTAGCTTTTACAGCAGCGTTTACTAGCCACTTGAGAGACGCACTATACTTGCCAATTGAACCATATGAGGAACAAAAAACTGAAATCGACAAACTTGCTGAAGTGTTTGACTGCGAAGTGCTTATCGTAGAAGCCGAGTATAACGTTACTAAACTTGACGGTTCGGGCTTTGAACGCACGGAGCGTGAAGAATCCATGAAAGATGGTATCAAAGCACTCCTAGAATACTTGGCGAAGTAACACAACATGAAGTGGTGGGAGGGTAGGCATTAAAAAAAGCACCCTTGGAAAACTCCAAAAGGTGCAACGTTCATCAAAACGATTTACTTGATTATAACACAAAAGAAAAGGAGGAACAAGTGGCAAATAGAAGGATGTTCAGTAGAGATGTCGTAATGACTGATGATTTTCTTGACTTACCTCCTACAACAAAGGCTTTATACTTCTTCTTAAACCTAGAGGCTGACGATGATGGTTTTGTCGGAAATCCTAAAACTATCATGCGATTGGTTGGCACAACGAAAGAAGACATGAAACTTCTAATCGAGGGCAACTATGTACTGTTGTTTAACAGTGGAGTGGTAGTTATAACAGATTGGACAGAACACAATTCTATTAGGAAGGATAGAAAGAAACCCACTAGATTCACAGAGGAAATGCAACAAATAGCACTGGTAGAAGGCAATAAATATCAGTGGTTGTCAGATGTGCAACCAACTGACAACCAACTGACAACCAAATGTCAGACAAATGGTTGCATAGGAGAGGATAGGATAGGAGAGGATAGGGGAGGAGAGGATAGGATAGGAGAGGATAGGGGAGGAGAGGATAGGGGAGGAGAGGATAGGATAGGAGAGGATAGGGGAGGAGAGGATAGGGGAGGAGAGGTAAGAGAAGAAAAACAACCTACCACTACTCCCCCTCTTAATCAAGACCTTGTAAATCTTTATCAATCTTTCGAAGCTGAGATAGGCAGACCGCTATCACCACTCCAAACGCAAGACTTACAGTACATGCTAGAAGATTTTAACGCTGACGTTATTCTTGAAGCACTAAAAGAAGCAGTAAGCCAAGGTAAGGCAAACTTTGCATATATTAAGGCTATCTTAAACCGATGGAAACAAGACAACTTAATGACGGTTGAACTTGTTAGGAATAGCAAAGCAAATCATAAGGGCAAGAAACAACAAAAGAAAGAGCCACAAACTTATGAAGAATGGGTAGCTACTCGAACGGATGAAAACCCATTTTAGGAAGGGGTGATATCTATATGCTATCGCAAGCTGAAATTATAGCAAACACAAAAAGGCTAGGGGACGTTTGTCCTATTCATGGGGTACCGATGTTACAGCTTAATATCCACGTTAAAATTGCGGGTGAAGAACAACCACGCAAACCCTCTCCAGTTTGTCCAAAGTGTGCCAAAGAGCAAAGAGACAAAAAGGAAGAAGAGATGGCAAAAGAGAGCATGAAGAGAAACCTCTATCTGAGAACGTATGACGTGCTTATGAGAGATAGCACTATTCCCGAAGAGCTAAAGTCAGCATCTTTTGATAACTTCATCGCTAGAACGCAAGAGGAAAAGAATCTGCTAGATTTCGTGAAGAGACAAACGCAGAAATATCTTGATGGCGTAGACGGGAACACCTTGCTAACGGGAACTACTGGAATCGGTAAAACTCACTTGACTATTGCAATGGCTAAAACGCTGAATGAGACTTTCAAGGAAAGAGGAACACCAAAGAGTGTGCTATTCGTGAATTTGACCGAAATATTACGGAAAGTCCGAGAGAGCTTTAAGTTTGAGAGCAAAGAGGGTTACTATTCAAGACTGTTGGTGGAGGTTGATTATCTCATCCTGGACGATTTAGGCGTTAAACAAAGTGATTCAGGGCGCTCTAAGTCAGCGTGGGAAGAAGAATTTATCTTTGACGTGCTCAGTCATCGCAAGAATACGATTATCTCAACCAACTTAAGCAATGATGAAATTGCAAACCTTTACAGCGAACGTGTCGCAAGCCGCATTCGGACAGGACTGGAAGGGAATGTATTTAAAGCACTCAACATCAAAGATAAGCGCTATACACTCAATCAGCTAAAACAGCTAGAAGGATGATGCTATGACGGAAGAAGAAGTAAAACTAAAGCTCTTTGAAGACTACGAGCGTATTCACGGCTTTGTATTCTCAAAAGAGCACAAACAGAAAATGATGGATGATTTAGATCTGTATTCGTTTATCGAGAAAATTAATGAATATATGTATTTCGCTAAGAAATCGACGCAGATTTTTAGCGTACACTAGAAAACCCCAAGGGAGATAAAAACATGACAAATCAACTACAAACACAAAACAAAAGGGATATTTCAACAGATACAAGCGTTTGGACGTTTCAAGATATTAAACGCTACTACGACCCACAAGATTTATTGACAGAAAAACAAGTTGGGCAAGCTTTATCGCTGATTAAAGGTCGTAACCTCAACCCATTACTAAACGAGGTCTATATCGTAGCTTACAAGAAGAAAAATGGTGGGGCTGAATTTAGCTTAATTGTCTCAAAAGAAGCATTCTTGAAGCGTGCAGCACAAAACCCAAACTATGAAGGCTTTGAAGCCGGAGTGGTAGTTGTTGACAATTCTGGTGATATGGTAGAGCGGAAAGGGGCGCTGCTGCTACCTAACGACACGCTCGTCGGTGGCTGGGCAAGAGTTTACCGCAAGAATTTCAAGGTTCCTGTAGAGGTTTTCGTTAGTCGTGAAGAATACGATAAAAAGCAAAGCACTTGGAACGCTATGCCAGCTACCATGATTAGAAAAACCGCTCTTGTCAATGCCTTACGTGAAGCTTTCCCAGAGGATTTAGGAAATATGTACACTGAGGATGACGGCGGTGAAACATTCGACAGAATCAAGGATGTAACGCCACAAGAGGATGTTAGAGCTCGTAAACTGGCGCAAATCGAACAAATGAAGCAAGAACAAACGCATTTCCAACAAACAAGTGAAAGCAATTCTCAACCGGTTGCCAACTCACAAAACGAGCCAGTTCAAGGCGAACTTCTCGACTATTAACGAGGTGCGAACAATGCAAGAATTACAAGTTAATATTGAACAAGCCAAAGTTGAGATTGTAGGGCAAGAGGTTTTTGAAAAAGGCATTGCTGATGTAGTTGATAAGTATCAAAGTTACACAGTCACCGCTGGAACTATCAAAGACGACAAGAAAGTCTTGGCTGAATTACGAAAATTAACCAAGCAAATTTCAGACGAACGTATCAAAATCAAGAATGAGCTATCAAAACCAGCGACGGATTTTGAAAAATATATCAAGGAAACAGAGAAACCTCTTAAAAACATTATCAACCAAATCGCAAATGATGTGAAAGAGTTCGAAAATCATCAAAAAGCACTGAGATTGGACACCGTTAAAAGCTATTTAGCTAACAAAGCCAGCGACTATATGATTGACCCTCGCATTTTTGATGGAAAAGCAACGGAATACATCAAAAATGGCGATTTTATGGCGGACGGTGTAACTCTTAAAAAAGCGACTATGAAGGCATTAGACGACATGGTTACTTTTGAATATCAAAAACAAGAGGAATTTAAAAAAGCCACTCAATCCATATCCGGACTTTGTTCAGAGTACGGAATGACCGACCAACCGTATATCCGCATGCTTCAAAATCTGACATTAGCAGAGGTGTTAGATCAGATTCGTTCAGACCATGCTTTTGAACTACAAAAGCAAGAAGCTGAACGCCAAAGACAAGAACAAGAAGCACTACGACAAGCTGAATTACAAAAGCAAAAAGAAAAAATAGTAGAAACAACACCAACGGCATTAGTTGTTGATTCAGAAACAGGCGAAATCATCGAAAACACGCCAACAATTCAAGAGGCTAACGTTCCAGAATCAAAACGTTATCGCCAAAAAATGACGCTTGAAGTCTACTTTGAAGATTCAGATGATAAAGACAGATTTAAACGTTTACTTAGCGAAAACGGTTGGGAATACAAACAAAACTACACTGTCAGCGGCTATCAAAACATAGCCAGTATGACCGAAGAAGAATTGAAAATACATTTAAATTAATGTCAAGACAAAAATCTAAACCCACGCTGGACGACTTCATCGTGAATAGAGAAAAGGAGAAAAATTATGTTAAATTCGGTCTGCCTTGTTGGTCGCCTAACCCGTTACCCCGAACTTAAATATACAGGTAACAATATCGCAGTAGCATCTTTCAGCCTTGCGGTTAACCGCAATTTCAAGGACGCTAACGGCGAACGTGAAACAGACTTTATCAATTGCGTTATCTGGCGCCAGCAAGCTAAAAATTTGGCTAACTGGGCTAAGAAAGGCGCATTGATTGGAATCACTGGACGCATTCAGACTCGCAGCTACGAGAATCAGCAAGGTCAACAAGTGTATGTAACTGAGGTAGTCGCTGAGAACTTTCAAATGCTAGAAAGCCGGGCAGTGCGTGAAGGTAGAAATGCTACTCAAGGCAACACATCGGGAGCGTTTGGCAACGACAACGGCTATGTAGGGCCTTATGGTCAGCAAGCACCACAACAGCAAGGACCAAACTTTGCAAGAGAAAGCAGCCCATACGGGAACGCAAACCCTATGGATATTAGTAGTGATGATTTACCCTTCTGAGAAAGGAAAAATAAATGGAATTTAAACCAATAAAAGGTTACGAGGGCATTTATGAAGCGTGTTCCGATGGCACAATTTGGACGTGTGAAGGGAAAACGACATATAGTAATTGGCACGGAAAAGTCAGGAAGCGTGTTTGGAAGCGTAGAGAAATCAAACCACAAACACAAAAGCGAGTAAGAAGCTCACACAGTGATAAACGAGTAAAATTGTGGAAGGATGGCGCTGTGAAAACGCACCTCGTAAGTAGGTTGATAGCTACTACGTTTATTCCAAACCCAGAAAATAAGGGTTTTGTGAATCATAAAAACGGAAATCCACTGGATAACTCAATAGAAAACCTTGAGTGGGTTACTAGGTCAGAAAATCAATTACACGCTTTTAAAACAGGACTAACGAGTACAAACAAAAAGGTTGTCTTGAAAGAACTGTCTAACGGTGTGGAACATCGTTTTAATAGTTTGGCAGAAGCTAATCGCTTTCTAGGTAAAGGTCACGATTTCCTTAGTTGCAAATTGAGAACGGGCAAAGGGGTAGATGGCTATAAAGCGCAATTGGTTTAAAAGGGTTAGAGCATGGAAAAGTTGATTTTAAAATTTGAACTTGACAGAAAACAGATGGTTTCAGCGAATGACAGGCTGCATTTTCAGAAAAAAGCTAAAATCACAAAGCTCTTACGACAGCTAGCGTATTACGAGGGACAGAATACTCTAAGAGATTATTTCGGCTTGCCTTTTAACGAGGAAAAACCTTGTAAAGTGATCGTTTGGATATTCGCCCCAACTAATCGCAGATACGACCCGCCAAACTGGTCGCCCACTAGTAAAGCGCTATTAGACGGCTTGACGGATGCGAAATTTTGGACGGATGACAACTATCATGTCATCAAGTCAACAGATTTCAGGCATGGCGGAAAGTCAGGAAACAAAAAATATAGAATTGAGCTGGAGATTATCGGATTGAATGAAAGCAAAAGTCAAAGATAAATTAGTCGGTATATATGCACCAGGGAATTATGACCACACAAGCGTGTTAGGTCAAACGCAAGAGTTTTCGAAGTTGTTCTGGGCCAATCACGAAGATGTGGAATATATCAGCGCTAAGTTGGGTATCAACGCAAAAAAACTCAATCGCATTCTAACGCTGGAGCAGTTGCCGGACGAAGAATTACTAACGAGGATGGTTGAACTATGCAAGTAAAGGAATATGCCTTGTATAAGGGTGAGGAATTACTGGCTATGGGAACTAAGCGTGAAATCGCTGAACAATTGGGTGTGTCAGCTAGCACAATCGGTTACTACGGGACGCCAGTATACGCTCGTAGAACCAGTGAAAACGGAAGGAGATTAGTAAAGCTATGAAATATAAAGTTATCGTGTATTACGACAATATGCCAGACAGTGAGCATGTTTCAGCAACAAGAACGACGCTATCAACGAGCTACATCGTTTGAGAGGTGTTAAATATCGTAATTCTAGGATGTATACAGTGGAGTTGGAAGAGGTGGAAGCATGAACAAATTAAGTAAAATGGCAATTATTGCTGTAAGTGGTTTATTATTTTTAACTGGTTGCTCAGAGGCAAATAGAGTATCTGAAAATTTATCTCAAGAGTCGGATAACTTTAATGTTGTTCGAAAAGTAACGGTGATTGATGCTATTACAAATGACGTAATGTTCCAAATGAGCGGTAGGATGTCCATCAAGGCTGATACTCATGATAAACAACTTGAAATTGTTGTAGAAAACGGTAAGAACAAATATCAAAAACATATTATCGGTTTGTCAGATAATGTCTCTTATGTAGTAGAAGATGTTGAAGTACCGAATGTTTCAAAATACAAATATGAGATCAATTACAACCCTAAAATGTGGGTGCCTGTAAAACTTAAAAATGTCGATTAAGGGAGTAAGTAGAATGACTAGAAATGAAGCAGTACAGAAACTAGCAACAGCGGGACGCCTTTCAATAGCCCACGCAGAAGATCTATATGACTCGTTCTTTCCTAAACCAGTGGTGTCGCAATGTGTGGCGGATTGGTATGAGGGGCATAAAGATGAGTTTGAGATAAATCTGTATCGAGAGGTCTGCCGAGCTGAAGAAAATTACAATTGTGGCGGTCTGACTGACTTCCAAGAGTGGCTGATTAGTGGCAAAACAAGCCCATTTAGCGTTCTCGTAAACATGCGCCAGTTTGGCTATGAGGTCGAGAAAGAGCCTAGGTATACGGTTAGAGTGAAAGGAATAAAAGGGGATAAGCGGTGGTTGGCTTTCAGCGAATTGACGGAGTGTTGGTGGTTTGGTACCAAGGAAGATTCTCACTATGTCGTTCTTGAACACACCCACAAAGAACTTGAAGCGAACGGCTTCGGGTGGGTGTTTGACTGCGAAGGCGTTGAAGTTAAGGAGGTGGAATGATGAGCAAGAGAGTACAAGCTACAATTTCCAATGATCTATTTTTACACTTACTGATTTTAAAAGAGTACGGAAATTACAAGAGTTTATCAGCCATCATAGAAGAATCACTTGAAAAGACAATATCTGAATACAGCAAATTTCAAAGTTTTAGAGATTATTTAGACATGAGGACGCACAATGAACAAGCTTAGATATCTACGAGAACAGAAAAATCTAACCATCGTCGAGGTAGCCGAAAAAATAGCAGTGCCAAAACTGAGGGTTTTAAGATGGGAACACGGAACCGACAAAATCAGTATGGCGGAAGCCAAAAAGCTGGCTGAATATTTCGGTGTTAGCGTTGGTTATCTGTTGGGGCTTGATGCACCGGCAAAGGACGGGATTACTGAACTAATCGACAAGGTCAACGAGTGGGCAGACGAACGCAATTTAAAACAAGCTGACCCAAACATCCAGTGGATGCGTGTGACTGAGGAAGTCGGAGAGATTCGAGACGTACTCTTGAAACCGACGAAATTTACTGAACCACAAGCAGCATTGAAGGATGCTATCGGTGATACGCTGGTAACAATTATCGTACTAGCACACCAACTAGACCTTGATGTAACTGAGTGTCTCGGTATTGCGTACGAGGAAATCAAGAATAGAAAAGGAAAGATGATTAATGGAACTTTCGTCAAAGAAGAAGACCTCTAAGAAGTGGTACACGGATAGCTTGACTATTTCAAGCGTTATCTTAGTCGTCAGTCTAGCTATTAACATGCTGTCAGTCTACTACGTTCTGACAGTGCCACGCAGGGTGGAGACAGTAACTATCCATAAAGTGGATAACGTGGGCGCAGAGATGCACGGTAAGGTGAGCGGGAAAGAAAAAATTAACGATCTCTACACTATTGATTGCGGGGCTTACGGGAAATTCTTAGTGAGCAAGGAACAGTACGACCAAGTAAACATTGGGGATGATATCCCTAGCTATTTGAAAGAGAGAGGGCAATGAACAGGCGGCAGCGAAAGAAACAGTATGTCAAAGCATTTAGTAAGCTTTATGATAAAAGCTTGAAACATGGCGGTTTTGAACGAAATATATCAATATCTACATTCAAAGATAGAAGAGGAACATCAAGGATGTTTCTGACGCTCAACAAAAGCATGAATTACAGATTTGGTTACGGTGAGTTGCCAGAAATTTGGTTTGATGGTTATTGCATAGGACAAAAAACGTTGAGAGGGTGATGGCAATGATACCAAGATTCAGAGCGTGGGATAAAGAGTTTAAGGAAATGGTGCAAGTTGATGCACTGGTTTTCGATGAACAAATTATCAAAGCAACCTACAAGAATGGAAATGTTGTAAAAGAGGACTTAAAAAATTACATTCTCATGCAATCCACAGGCTTTATTCTTGTAAACAAAAAAGACCCAGACTAATGCCCAGGACTGTTCAAACGCTATTAATAATATTATACCATAAAGGAATGTAATTTATGAGAACAGTGGAACGGCTGCAACAAATCAAGGCACTTGATAGATATATTGACAGTCAGATAGAACAGATTAAGAGACTGGAATCACAAGCGCTAAAAGTAACGGCTGGCGCTATGCAGACTGACATGGTGCAAGGTGGCAAGCGTAAGGGTAAGGATGATATCTATGTCGAACTCATGACGGCTCGTGAAGAAGTAGAACGCTTCACGGCTGAAGCTATTAAGCAGAAACTAGAGTTTCGGCGGCAGATAGCAAACGTGGGGGATATAGACGCTAGATCCCTACTACAAATGGTATACATAGACCAGCTAGATATCTGGCAGATATGTGACCGCATGGGCTTTAGTAAGGCTACCTACTACGTTAAGTTAAGACAAGCTGAGAAGTATTTGGACTAATCTACAGTGGTATATACCAATTCATACACCATCATACTAACAACGTGGTAACATAGTATTATCGAATCAGAAGGACACAGTGGTGTTCTTCTTTTACTTTATCTGAAAGGAGGTATGCCGATGCCGATGGTCAGACGATGTAAGGCAGAGGGGTGCCGTGCCTTAACAGAGAGACCAGCACACTACTGTACTACACACAAGGACATGGAAGCAGCATACACACAAGAGAGACAGAGATACTCACGGACGAGATACAACACACGAGTAAGGAACCGAGACGACGAGAGTAAGGAACGGTATGCGTTCTATCGCTCAAAGATTTGGTCTTCTATTCGTAAGATAGCTTTAGAACGTGACAACTATCTGTGTCAGTACTGTCTAGCGTTGGGTGTGACCACACCAGACGCACGTATAGGCGACCACGTAACACCCATTGAAATAGCTCCAGAACTTAGAACTGAAATTTCAAACGTAGTAGCTACATGCAGAAGCTGTGATAACACCAAGAGGACCTTAGAGCAAGAAATCTATGGTACTGGTCAAAATAGAACGAAACAGAACACCGAGCTACGACTTTCCGTGGCTACGTGGGCAGATTTAATAGCCCGCAAAAAAGAGGACGTCATTAAACCCCTCTAATAAGCCCATAGCACGATTTTATAATAAGGGTGGTATAATAAACCCTCGGCCCAATTTAAAATTGACCCCCGCCCCCTTCTCGTGCCAAGGAGAGCCGCCACAAGGTGTTCTTTTATGTCGGACACCAATTTTTCAGATTTTTAAAGGATGTCAAAATGAACTAGAAGGAGGTGAGGCGAACTTGGTTAAAAATCCATTTTATAAACAAAATAAAGGGCGTTTACCGAGTGACCCACCAAACTATCTAGGACAGGTAGCTAGGGAGGTTTGGCGCAAAGTCGTTCCGTTTTTAGAAGGAACAGGCAAGGTCGAGCGCATAGATACATTCTTGGTGGAATCCTACTGCACTAACTACGAAATTTACAAGCTGGCTTATGAAGATATCAAGCTAAACGGCATCCAGCAGGAAATCAAAAAGCTTGTACAGGCGCAGGGAAGCGGTGAGATTTTAGGCGAGCAGTCGCTTGGCTTTAAAAAGAATCCAGCAGTTGCAACGATGAAGGATGCAACAACTACGCTGAATCAGATAGCCATGCAACTAGGTCTTACGCCAAAAGGCAGGGCAGAGTTGCTGACGATTGCTGATAGTAGCAAACCTGAAAAATCGACTGCTGAAATGATGCAGGACTTTTTAAACAGTTAAAAAGATGAGGAATTTATTTCCCCATCTCTTTTTATTAGAAGGGGGGTGATTTAAAAAGTGGAAACTAAACAAATAACGAATAAAACAATAACAAAGATATATCAAGACAGCGACTTTTCGGAAGTTAGAGAAAAATATCAAGACCCAGGGACTAAATACGCTTTTTCTGTTCTGGACGGCAAAACACAAGCTGGTTACATGATGCAACTTGCTTGCTTACGGCATTTACGGGATTTAAGACATCAAGGGAAGCCTGATTTTCCTTACAACTATGACTTGGCTGAAGCTGGTAAAGTGTTGAAGTTTGCTAAAATTTGTCCAAACGTAGACACGGGACAGCCTACAGCGCTTATGCCGTGGCAAGAGTTTTTGCTTAGCCAATCTTTTGGGTGGCGCAATGAAACGGGTGGCAAGCGCTTCTCACAGGTCATTGTTTCTGTCGGTCGTAGTCAAGGGAAAACATACATACAAGCTATTTCTATGTGTTTCTCTTATCTCTTTGAAAGCCTCGGACTATCTAACCAAGATTATCTGGTAAGTTCAATCAACTTCAAACAAACGATGAAATTAATGGGCTATATCAAGAATATGCTCAAACAGATAATCACTAAAGAACCTTTTAAGTCTCTAGCTGAAGAGTTGGATTTGTCTATCCAGTCAGAACAAGTCATTATGAGAGCGAATAATAACGTTTTAAGGGCAATTTCGAGCGAAAGCGGTAACTATGATGGATTCCACTTTACTTGACCAACGCGATTATGGACGAGTCTGGTGACTTAAAAGACCGCACAAGCATTTCTAAAATCGTTTCGGGACAGGTTAAAATTCCAAACCGCCAATTCATTCAAATCTCCACGGCTTACCCAAACCCAACTTCACCATTAAGGCATGATGAACGGACAATGCAAAGCATCATGGAACGTGACGACAGGGCGGGTGATACTCAATTGTGCCTTGTCTGGTCGCAAGATAGTGTTGATGAGATTTATATGCCAGAGACGTGGAGCAAGTCAAACCCGTTACTAGACCTTGAGAGCGAACACGATACGCTGTTGAAAGGGCTTATGGATAAGCGAGATGCAGACTTGCTTTCTGGTAATATAAACGATTTTCTAATCAAAAATATGAACTTGTGGGGCGAACAGGATGAAAATAGCTTCTTGAACTTGGAAGACATCGAGCGCTCGGTTATATCGGATTTTGACATCAAAGGAAAGCGTGTGTATGTCGGTCTGGATGCGTCAATGTTTAGTGATAATACGGCTATTGGCTTTGTTTATCCGTATGTTGATGAAGACGGTGGTCAGAAATGGCATGTCGAACAACATAGTTTTATCCCTTGGCAACAAGCAGGGTCGTTAGAAGCTAAAATGAAGCAAGACGGTGTTAACTATCGAGATTTAGAAAGCAAGGGTTTTTGTACGATTACAAGCCACCCACAAGGGTTAATCAATCCAGAGGAAGTGTACCGATGGTTCTGCGAGTATGTGGAAGATAATCAGCTTGATGTTTTGTTTTTTGGATATGACGCTATGATGATTGATAAAATAATAAAAAGTCTTGAAATGAATACAGGCTTTAATTTGACACCAATTCGACAGCGTACCAGTGAGCTAAAAGACCCGACAAAATTCCTTCAAACGCTATTTATCGAAGGCAATATCACTCGCCTTGATGACGAAATCATGCGTAAAGCCTTGATAAATGCGGTGATTAAAGAGGATAACATCGGCATTCAGGTAGACAAAATGAAATCGACCTATAAAATCGACGTGGTGGACGCTCTTATCGATGCGTTCTGGCAAAGCATGTACCACTTCGAAGATTATGGAATAGCGAACGATAAGAGTTGGTTAGTTGAACGAATGACACAACAACAAGTTTTAGATTGGCTGAATTCGCCCGAAAGCGGGGCTTTGGAAGAAGAGTTCTATGAATAAAAAAAGAATGACTTACGCCATTCCGAGATATTCTTTTAGTAGTTTTTCGATAAGCTCCGCCACACTGGTGTTTTCTTCGATGGCTTGAATTTTTGCTTGTTTGATGACATCTTCATCAATAGTTGTTGTAAATTTTTTCTTCATTGGCTACCTCCTAAATATATTATACGTGATTATTTATAATTGCACAATACGTATATACGTGTTATAATATATTTAGAGGTGATATTATGGTTAAAATTGTTAGTAACGAAGAATTCATAAAACAAGCAAAAGCGAAAATGAACGCAAATTTGGCATTATTGGGTGATTATGTAAACGCTAAGACTAAAATCCCAGTTAGGTGTAAAAAATGTGGCAACGTTTGGGGTATGCTCCCGTCAAATATAAAAAAAGGACAAGGGTGTAAGAAATGTTTGTTGCAGAACAATAAGAAAACAAATGAACAGTTCGAAGAAGAATTGTTTCAATTATGGGGTTCGAGATATACTCCATTGGAAAAGTACAAAGGAAGTTCAGTTAAAATACTTTGTTTGTGTAATCGTTGTAACAGGGAATGGAAAGTTCGTCCAGATGCAATTTTGGCGAAAGACAGACCTAGAGGATGCCCTTTTTGCAAAGCTGATTCCACTAGAAAACGATGTGTTAAGGGGCTTGATGTTTTTGAATTTGAAATTGGGGAAGATTTTAGTGTTTTGAGTGACTATATTAACGCACGGACTAAAATAAAAATATTACATAAAGATTGTGGCAGAAGTTTTTGGTGTACCCCAGACAACTTCTTAAAGACAAAATGTTGTACAGCTTGTAAACAAACTCTCGGAGAAAGAATGGTAAAAGATTTCTTATTGAGACACCATTTTATTTTCGAGGAACAAAAACGCTTTGAAGGTTGTAGGGATAAAAGAACGTTACCATTTGATTTTTATCTTCCTAAACAAAATATTGTTATAGAGTACGACGGTATACAACATTTTGAAAAAGTAGATTTTTTTGAAGGTCCGTACGGATTCGAATACACGCAAAGGCACGATAATATAAAAAACAATTATTGCAAAGAAAAAAATATCTTGTTAATTAGGGTCAGTTATAAAGAAAATGTAGATAAAAAAACTAGAGAGATTACTATTGTAAACTCTTTTTTTATTCTTTTTGGAGGAGTATTAAGACATGATTTTGAAGTTTTTTAAGGTAATTTGGGCTATTTTTGACATTTTGATGTTTATTTTAGCTGCAATTTCGCTTAATTTAACCACTTATAACCTCGGTTACGTGTGGTTTGGTATTAGCATGACAATCACATTCGTACTAGCAGGTTTAATTAGTGAGCTAGCCGCAAAAAAAGGCTAGAAAGGAGGTGATAATAATTGCCGATATTTAATTTAGCAACCGAAAGCCCACCGAGCAATCAAGGGGGCTTTTTTGATATCACTGATCCAGAGTTTTTAGCTACCTTGAATGGTAGTGAGTGGGTATCAGCCGAAACTGCTCTTAAAAACTCGGACCTATTCTCTATTATCAGTCAGTTGTCTAACGACCTTGCGACCGCTAAACTAACGACTAGCCGAAAACAAATGCAAGGTATCGTAGATAACCCATCGAACAACGCTAATCGCTTTAACTTCTACCAGTCAATCTTTGCTCAAATGCTATTGGGTGGTGAAGCCTTTGCGTATCGTTGGCGAAACGATAACGGGCGTGATATGAAGTGGGAGTATCTAAGACCATCTCAAGTCACTTTCAATCGATTGGATAATCAGAATGGTCTTTATTACAACATCACTTTCGATGACCCACGCATTCCACCGAAACAACATGTTCCACAAGCGATATCTTACATTTTAGACTGCTTTCTGTAGATGGTGGGCTAACAAGCGTAAGTCCGTTGATGGCTCTTGGTAGAGAACTAGATATTCAAAAAGCTAGTGATAAGCTAACGCTTAATTCCCTCAAAAACGCCCTAAACGCCAATGGTATCTTGAAAATCAAGGGCGGTGGTTTGCTCGATTTCAAAACCAAGGTCTCACGCTCTCGACAAGCAATGAAGCAAATGCAAGGCGGTCCGTTGGTACTGGATGATTTGGAGGATTTTACACCTCTTGAAATCAAATCCAACGTGGCCCAACTACTTAAGCAAGCGGACTGGACGACCGGACAATTTGCGAAAGTTTACGGTATCCCAGAGAACGTTGTCGGTGGACAAGGCGACCAACAATCTTCACTAGAAATGAGCTCTAATGTGTACTCTAAAGCAGTCGCACGTTACTTAAGACCGTTTCTTAGTGAACTGTCTCAAAAACTTTCGTGTGATGTTGATGCGGATATTTTCCCAGCGGTTGACCCGACTGGTGCTAACTATATCAGCCGTATCAATAGCATGGTTAAAAGTGGCACACTCGCACAGAATCAAGGTTTGTATATTTTGCAACAAGCCGAAATTCTACCTAAAGAGTTGCCAAAAGGTGAAAATCCTAACCACACGACATTGAAAGGAGGTGAGATAAATGGGCAAGATTGACATTAAAGGCGATATTGTAAGTGATGATGCTGGGGCTTTTTACGAATACTTTGGCATGTCTAGTACCTATCCAAAACTGGTACAGGATGCCATTGCTAACGATGAAGATGAAGAAATCACACTTAATATAGCGTCCAATGGTGGTGATGTGTTTGCAGCTAGCGAAATCTATACAATGCTTAAGGCTAGTGGCAAACGTATCGTGGTTAATGTGCAAGGGCTTGCGGCTAGTGCTGCGAGTGTCATTTCTATGGCAGGCGATACCGTGCGTATCAGTCCAACGGCACATATTATGATACACAAGGCATCTACTGGCATCGTTGGTAATAGCGACGACTAGAGCACCAATCAGCGGTCTTAAATAGCATTGATGAGTCTATCGCTTTGGCTTATGAAATGAAAACTGGTCTTAAACAACCAGAACTTTTAGATCTTATGGCAAAAGAGACATGGCTTAATGCGAAAACTGCCGTTGATAAAGGCTTTGCGGATGAAATCATGTTCTTCGACAATGATGAAGAAGAAATCATGGTTACTAACGCCACACATCAACTACCAAGCAAATCAGCAATCACTAAATTTAAGAATATGATTGCTACACCAAAGACCAATTCATTGCGTGAGCAGAAATTGGCTATTTTACTTGAAAAATGAAAGGAAGATGATTGATGAAAACATCAAACGAATTGCATGACCTTTGGGTTGCTCAAGGCGACAAGGTCGAAAACTTGAATGAAAAACTTAACGTAGCTATGCTTGATGATTCAGTTACCGCTGAAGAATTGCAAGCAATCAAAAACGAACGAGACACTGCGAAAGTGAAGCGTGACTTGTTTAAGGAGCAATACACTGAAGCTCGTGCTAGTGAAGTCGCTAACATGACTGAAGAAGAAAAACAACCATTGACTAAGAACGAAGAAGAAGTTAAAGCAAACTTTGTTAAAGACTTTAAAAACCTTGTTCGTGGTCGTTACCAAAACTTGCTTGATTCTAAAACAGACGGAACTGGTGCAGACGCTGGTTTGACTATCCCACAAGATATCCGTACAGCTATCAACACATTGGTTCGTCAATACGATTCATTGCAAGAGTATGTAAACGTTGAAAACGTAACTACTCTTACTGGTTCTCGTGTTTACGAGAAATGGGCTGAAATCACTGGTCTTTCTAAACTCGATGATGAAGCTGGACAAATTGGTGCCAATGACGATCCAAAACTTTCTCTTATCCGCTACGCTATCAAACGCTATGCTGGTATCTCAACAGTAACGAACAGCTTGCTTGCTGATTCTGCTGAAAACATCCTTGCTTGGTTGTCTGGTTGGATTGCTAAAAAAGTCGTGGTTACTCGCAACAAGGCTATCTTGGATGTTATCGCAACACTTCCAACTAAACCAACATTGGCTAAATGGGACGATATCATCGACCTTGAAGCTAAAGTTGACCCAGCAATCAAACAAACGTCATTCTTCTTGACTAACACTTCAGGCTTCACTGCCCTTAAAAAAGTTAAGAATGCTATGGGTGATTACCTCATGGAACGTGATGTGAAATCACCAACTGGATACTCAATCGATGGTTTTGCAGTTAAAGAAGTTTCTGACCGCTGGCTTGCTAACGGAACTGGTGGAGCTATGCCGTTGTACTTTGGTGACTTGAAACAAGCGGTAACATTGTTTGACCGTCAACACTTGTCATTACTTTCAACTAACATCGGTGGTGGAGCGTTCGAAACTGACACTACTAAAGTACGTGTTATCGACCGATTCGACGTTGTTAAAACTGATGAAGAAGCGTTTGTGCCAGCGTCATTTAAAGCAATCGCTGACCAAAAAGCTAATCTTACTCCAGGAGCTTAATTTAGGAGGTAAGCAATGAGTGTATCTAAGGAAACCATCATGCAGACCTTGAATCTGGATGAGACAGACGACACTGCACTCATTCCAGCTTACATTGAATCGGCTCAACAGTATATTATCAATGCAGTCGGTAGCGATCAGAAATTCTATGACCTTGATAGCGTGGAATCTCTATTTGACACGGCTGTAATTGCTCTCACAAGCTCATATTTTACTTACAGAGTGGCTTTGACTGATACGGTAACTTATCCGATTAACCTAACTCTAAATAGCATTATTGGGCAACTAAGGGGACTATACGCAACGTATATCGAAGAAAGAGGTGACTAATGGCTAAAGTTAGATACTTGCCCTCAGACTTCCGTTTCAAGGCTGATTTTGGTACATACCAAAGCACGCCCAATAAATACACGGGTATCAGCGTTCCAAAATTCGTCAAACAGTTTACGTTGCACTATAAGCCACACACTCGCACACTCAATCAAGAGTATTTGGCCCAACAAAATGGCGAAAGCGATACACGAGTGATTGTTATTCGCCACAACGCTAAAGTGATTGAAGGCCAAGTCGCTGTCCTAAATGGTACTCAGTATGACATTGTCCGTGTCAGTCCAAACGAAAACTTTGGACTTAATCGCTACGACTTTCTGACTTTGCGGAAGCACAAGAAAGTTGGGTGATGGCTTATGGTGGGGCTTGATAAGGCACTAGAGGGCTGGCTTGAAACGGTAGCCAGCATTGGCGATTTAACACCAGCGGAACAAGCTAAAATAACAACCGCTGGCGCAAAGGTGTTTCAAAGGAGTTAGAAGATGTAACTCGTGAGAAACACTACTCAAATAAGAAACATTTGAAGTATGGGCACATGGCTGACGGTTTATCTGTCCAATCCATTAATGCGGATGGCAGAAAGAATGGTGTGGCAACCGTAGGATGGAAAAACAATTACCACGCCCAAAATGCTAGACGATTAAATGACGGCACCAAGAAATATCGTGCTGATCATTTCGTTACCAATGTCCAAAACGATAGCAGTGTTCAAAGGAAAGTGCTATTAGCAGAAAAAGAGGAATATGAAAAACTGATTCGAAGAAAAGGAGGGAAGTGATTAAGTGCTGGCAACCGTAAAACTAAAAGAGCTAATTGACGGCAAAGAATTTGGTGAAATAAGCGAAGTATATGCAAACAACTTGCCGAAAGAGCTCGAAGAAAATACCGATAAGACAATCGTGTTACTCACCGAAAGCAATCCATCCCTTGATTTGAGTGGGAATAATACCTTTTTCAGTAAAACAGATAGAGTAGAAGTCCAGATTTTCTACAAGGCTGACATCGATTTTGACATTGAAGCCTTTGAAATGAAACTACTGAAGTTTCTAAAATCCGAGCACTACTCAATTACAGACATGAGAGAACACAGCATAGACCCCGATACCTTACAGATTACGGCGGTCTTTTTTGTTGCCCTCGACAGATTAATTTAACAAAGGAGAAATTACTATATGGCAATTGTAGGTTTGAAAATGGTCCGCCTTGCTTTGGTTGACCCTAAAACCCAAAAATTACTTAAAGGCGCTGACGGCCTTTCAACTGATGGCGTGATTGAAGTTGACTCAGCTATGCTTGGTACTCGTACCGCTAACATTTCTAACTTGGAAGGTCAAGCGACTAAAATTCCCGGGAACAACTCAGTGCAAGATGTTATGATTGCGCCGGGTTCACCAACAGTGGCGTTTGACTTCAATAACCTTGACTTCGAAATCAAACAAAAAATGCTTGGTTTCAAACCAGACGGCAAGGGTGGATATGTAATGGACGGTGAAAAACCACACACAGCGGTATTGATTGAATCTGAAACACTTGACCGCAAACACTCAGTGTTTTTTGGTTTCGCTAACGGTATTATGCAAGAGTCAACTCAAAACGTTGCTACAGATACCGACACTGCACAAACTCGCCAAGACGACAACATGACATTTAACGCCTTGTCAGCGATTGCGTTCGGCGGTGAGCCTTACAAAAAATACTATTCTGGTGCATCTACGTTTGACAAAACTAACATGTTCAAAGAAGTCTTCGGGGGCTATACCCTTCCTGCCGCTTCAAACAGCATTTAATAATTCGCAAGAGGTCGGGCTCATGGCCTGACCTCTATTTTTGTGTTAAAGGAGTAAAGATAAATGGAAATCAAAACTATTAAAATCCCAGAAATCAGTAAAAAGGCATTTGAAGTAGCTACAAGCAACCGCAATGTCTTGCGTATGCACGAATACCAACTTGCCGTGCTTAAAATCAGCGACACCGTTGAAGAAGGCGACACGCAAGAGCAAGCACAAGCGAGCTTCACAATCCTCAAAGAAATGCTTGGGTTTATCCGTGCTGTTCTTAAATTGGATGATGAAGCCTATGACAAATTGCTTGATTTGGACAATGAACGTACACAAGAGATTGCCGAAAAATTGGTGGGTTATATGTACGGATTGACAGACGAACAACTTGAAAATGCCGCTGGTGAAACTGACCCAAAAGACTAAAATCTAAAGGCGAACAGATTTTTGATTTAGAAAATCGCATTGAAGATTTGAAAATCATTGCTAAGAAATCAATCCAAGGTTTTGGGTGGACACTAGATCAGTATTACGACACTGACTATTACGAGCTAATGAAAATCTTAAATGCCAAAGAGGAAGAAGATAGAATGGTTGACCCAACATCTTTACTCTAATTTTTAAGGAAAGGAGGAAAAATATTACATGGCAAAAGTACAAGCTACCATGTCCACGGAAATCGCCTTGGATACGCTACAAGCGGCTAATTCGATTAAGCGGTTAACTCAGTTAGTCAATAGTTCTACGAACGCATGGAAGGCGCAAGAAAGCCAAATGCGTAGCGCTGGTGACTATTTGGGAGCGGCACAAGCTAAGTACGATGGTTTGGGTAACGCTATCCAAAACCAACGACGTAAGATTGAGAAACTGAAACAAGAGCAGTCTCAACTTAAAGGAAGTACCGCTGAAACCGCTGAACAGTACCTTAAGTACCAACAACAGATTGACCAAGCTACTACACGCTTGGCATCGTTGGAAAATCAACAGCGACAAGCTAAGAACAGCCTTGATTATCAAATCTGGTTTAGCAGAGCTTCAAAAGGAATACAAAGCCCAAAATGAAGCGTCTGAAACTTATGTCAAGCGTTTAAAGGCCGAAGGCAAAGAGGACGAAGCAAGACAAGAGCAGCTTAAACAATACAAGGGTTCTATCACTAACTTAAACAAGCAGTACGAGACCCAAAAAGAAATGCTTGAGCGTGTCGCTAAACAATCCGGAAGAACAAGCGATGAATACCGCAAGCAAAAGCAACGCTTGGACGAAACGGCTACTAGTCTTGCACACACCAGAAACGCTGCTGACAAGCTCAATGATGAGATTGAACAAAGTCAACGCTCTAGCACATTCATCGGCCGCTTAAAAGATAGCTTTAAACGCTTAGGAAGTGAAGTCAGTGAAACTGAAACGAAAACCTCACGTTTGAAAGGTATCTTTGGGGCTACGTTTGCAGCTAACTTAATTAGTAACGGTTTCCAAAACGCATTGGGAGCTATTAAGGGCAAGTTTGACGAAATCGCACAATCCAGTGCTGAATACGTTAAGTATCAACAAACCATGAATGCCACTTGGTTAACGCTTACTGGTAACGCTGAAGAAGGTAAGAAGATGGTCGATATGACCAACCAAATGGCACAAGCAGCAGCCAACTCAACCGAGATGGTCGATGGTATGAACCAGAAATTCTATGCCGTTACCCATAATACCGAGTTGACTAAACAACAAACACAAGCCATCTTGACCTTGCAAGATGCGTTTGGTCAGACCGATGCAGCCGTTGAGAATTTCGCTACTCAGTGGGCTCAAATGATTGCCAATGGTAAGGTTCAAGGACAAGACATGATGTCAATCATCAACGTCTTTCCGGAAATGAAAAACCAGCTTAAAGAAGTAGCTGCGCAAGAATTGGGCATTACAGACATGACCCAAGAGAAATATGCCGAATTGCAGAAAGATGGCAAAATCACTGCTGAAATGGCACAAAAAGCCTTGTTTGAGTTGCAAGACAAATACAAGGATGCGACAGCTAACTTCTCGACAACTATTGGTGGTCTTGAAAGAACTATCCAGTCTCGTATGCCGGCGGTAGTTGCTGCGTTCCGTGACCCAATTGATAAAATGAAAAACCCATTCTTGCAACAGATTGGGAATTGGGTTGCAGATCCTAATACTGAAGGCAAATTCAAAGAGCTTGGAGAGCATGTTTCCAAAGGACTAGGCACTATCATGGATGCCTTCTCTAAGGTGTTTAATCTTGGGAATGGTACAGATAAGCTTAATGGCTTAATGGACGGTCTCAATAAGTTTGTCGATAATCTGAGCAAGAGCATTGCTAACAATGCACCTAAGATTGTCGCCTTTTTTAAAGAAGTTAAGGACAGTCTAGGAGCAGTATTCACCATCGGTAAAGATTTTGCTGGTGGTGTATGGGAAGTTGCCATAGACATGATTAAGGGTGTCGCTGGTGCTTTCAACCTCATGACTGGAAACGGTAAGAAGGCGAAAGGTCCAGTCACATCACTATCTAAGGCATTAGGTGGTATTGCAAAACATAAAACGGCTATTAAAACGGTTGGTTCTTTGTTTGCTGCTTATTTTGTAGGTTCTAAGGTCGCTCTTGGAATAACGGCAGTAGTCAAAGGTATTCATGCTTGGCGAACAGCTACAGTTGGAATGACGGCGGCACAAAAGGCAATGAACTTAGCAATGGCTTCCAACCCGATTGGTTTGATAGTGGTTGCAGTAACTACGGCTATCACTGCCCTAGTGCTACTTTACAAGCACAACAAGAAATTCAAAGCCTTTGTTGACGGCATGTTCAGTGCTGCAAAGAAAGCCTTTGATAAAATCTTCAAAGTCACCAAAGAAATCTTTGGCAAAATCATTGATTTTTTCAAGAAGGACTGGAAACAAGTCCTTTTATTTATTGCCAATCCTATTGCTGGAGCTTTTGCTCTGATCTACAAGCACAACAAAAAATTCAAGAAATTCGTTGATGGTATCGCGAAAAGTATCAAAGACGGTTTCTCTAATGCTGGTAAATGGCTTGGCAAGACATGGGATGGCATGAAGAAGACCTGGACGGGTGCGATGGACTCAATGACCAAGAGCACCAAGAAAGGCTTTGAAAAGACCAAAACGTACTTCACCGGCGGTGAAAAAGGTATCAAAGCCTTCACTAACACTGCTAAGAAACTGCTTGTAATCTCTAATCCAGTAGTCGCTGGTTTTGAGTTGATGTATAAGCACAACAAGCCATTCAAGAAATTTGTTGACAGCACCGTGGACTATGTCAAAGGCATGGCGAAAGGTGTTGCAAAACACATGAGTAACCTTAAGAAAGATTGGGGCGAAAAGTGGGACAACGTTAAGAAATTCGCATCTAAAACGTGGGAAGGTATCAAGGGCAATGCTACGGAAGCCATGACTGCCCTTGGTAAGGATATTGACAAACACCACAAGGGTATCAATAAGAACTGGTTTGATGGCTGGGAAAACTCTAAAAAATTCCTATCTAAAAAATGGGATGAAATCGGAGCGTTAACGCAAGAGAAATTCGGTGTTAACATTACCAAACTGATTACCGATGCATTGACCAATATCGCTAAGTTCTTCAAAGATACGTGGGATAACGTTAAAAAAGGTTTTGGCGAAATGTGGGACGGCATGCGAAAACTTGCCGGTGACGGTATTAACGCTGTCATTGCCTTGCCAAACGCTGGTATTGACGGTATTAACAAACTGATTTCTGATTTCGGTGGTAGCAAAGAAGCTATCTCTAAATTCCGAAAGTTAAGTTTGCTGATGGTACTGGTATGTTTAGCTCATACCGAAACCCAATCACCAAGCCTACGTTAGCTACTCTTAACGACGGCTACGATAGCCCAGAAACCAATAACCAAGAGATGGTAATCTTGCCTAATGGTAAGTCATTCTTGCCACAAGGGCGAAACGTTGAATACCTCTTGCCGGCTGGTTCGGAAGTAATTAACGCTAGTGAGCTAGCAATGCTCATGGGCGTTGAACGTGGAGCCTTTGCTAAAGGTACTGGTTTCTGGTCTAAAATCTGGGATACGGCTACTAATGTAGCTGGCTCAGTGTGGGACACAATGAAAAACGGTGTCGATAAATTCATGAAAATGATTGAGTTTGTCACCGACGTTGTTAAAGACCCCGTTGGATCATTGGCTAAGAAATTCAGCCCTAATGCTGACAAGTTAGCTGGTGTGTTTAACCCCCTCGGTAATGCTTTGTATAAGAAACCAGTCGAAGAAGCTAAGAATTGGTGGAAAGAGCTTTGGTCTATGGCCAGCGCTTCAATGGATGAAGGCACGGTGGCTATGGGGGCTAAAGGTGATGACTACCGATTCAAAGACAAGGCTAAAGACGCTGGTGCTGACCCGTGGGGTTATTTCTATCGTGAATGTGTATCCTTCGTTGCCAGCCGTTTGGCTAACCTTGGTGTTAAGCCTAGTTTGTTTAGTCACCTTGGTAATGGTAATCAATGGATATCTGCCAGCGTGCCACACTTAAGTAGACCTAAACCGGGTACGGTAGCGGTCTACACTGGTGGTCCTGTTTCAAGCAACCACGTTGACTTTGTCACAGCCGTTCATGGTGACACCTATGATGGTGAAGAGTATAACTATGGCGGTAATGGTCAGTATCACCAATACGCAGGCCGTCACATTGCTAACGCTGCTACTTTCCTTGACTTTGGGGTGCGTGATAGTGGTGGTGGCGGTGAAGACAATAGCAAACCACTTAAGGACCGCAATAGCCCACTTCAAATGTTGATTAAACGTCAAGTCGGTGGCATGTTCGATTGGATTAAGAAAACCCTTGGTCCATTGCTCAGCCCAGCCGGTGGTGGTGAAGATGGCCCTCAAGGTACAGGCGTTTCACGTTGGCGTGAATCGGTTGTTAGAGCCTTGAAAGCAAATGGAATCGAACCGACTGACTTCCGTGTGTCTAAGATTTTGGCAACCATCCAGCGTGAGTCTGGTGGTGACCCTAACGTACAAAACAATTGGGATAGTAACGCCAGAGCTGGTACACCATCAATTGGTTTGATGCAGACCATCGGTCCGACATTTAACGCTTATAAACACCCAGGACACAACAACATCCGCAACGGTTATGATAACTTGCTTGCCGCAATCAGCTACATCAAGCACCGCTATGGTACGTCAGACGCAGCCTTTAACCGTGTGGCCGCTTACGGCTACGCTAACGGTGGTCTAGTCCACAAAAACGGTGTTTACGAACTAGCTGAAGGCGATATGCCAGAATATGTCATTCCAACGGATATCGCCAAACGTGGCAGAGCGTGGCAACTACTTACTGAAGCAGTGGCCCGTTTTGCTGGGGATTCCCCACAAGGCAATCACGATAACACTTCAGACCGTGAGCGTGTGTCTATGCTTGAAAACAAGCTAGACATCATGATTGACCTACTTGGTCAGTTGGTAACCAACGGCTCTACCCCAATCGAAGTTAGAAATATCATCGATGGTAGAAGTGTGTCAAACGGTCTTGCACCATTTATGACAAAAGCAACAAACGATTACGAACGCAGACAGGCGTTGTTAGGAGGTAGCATTATTTGATAGGAATGTCAGTAATTTATGACGGTAAGAACTTAACCGAATTATTCAATGAGGGGCGAGGACGTACCGTTCCAGTGGATGTCACTAAGAACGTGGCATCTAACTTCAATAACAACTATCAAGACCAAGGGCGTAGGCGTTATGGTCAGCAATTCCTATATAGCACTTGTCCGTCAAGCAGATTCAAGTATCGTTTACCCTCGTAGGAAACTACGACTACTTCAATACCATCGCTGAAACATTGGGCGGTTATCTCAACGTAGACAAACCGAAACCATTGATTTTTGGGGATGAACCTAACAAGGTTTGGGAAGCTATCCCGTCCGGTCAAGCGTCGCTTACCGTAGATAAGAACACCGCACCTATCACCGCAACAGTAACGGTTACATTCGATGTTCCAAAAAGTTATGGTGAGAACAAAGCACAAGCCCTAGTAAGTAGTGATGGTGAAACCAAGTACGGAAGTATTAAGAAGATTTCAACTGGACATTACAAGGTAACCTTAAAAAACTTTGGTACGGCTGAAACCTACCCAGATATTAAGCTAAAATTTAACTCAGATAATGGTTGGGTTGGGATTGTGAAAAGTTCTAGCGAAAGCTATGAGATTGGAAATCCTAATGAAGCTGATATGCAAGATGTCAAGCGGTCAGAGGTCCTTTTGGACTATCGTGATGAAGACGGCATTAGAAAAGGTTTTGCGAGTGGCTCAAAAAACAATGGTATTTTCAACGACAATAGTGCTGATTTGAACGGGACGCTAAACATTGTCGATGTATTCAATCGTCCTAACATCGCACTGACTTCAAGAGGGAATGGGAATAAATTCCTACAAGGCAGCTCGATTTCATGGGACATCCCAGTTGATTCTAGCGGTGAAAGAGGTTCGTTAAATGACTATATCTGGTGGAGACAAGTTTTTTGGTTGGGGTTGCCTAGCCAATATGGCTATCTCAAAATTTGTGTTTCCGATGACCAGGGTCGATTCCTTTACGGTGTAGAGTCGAAGAAAAAAGAAAACGGGCTAGGCTGCGATTACAACATCATGACCACTGATGGCAAAGGTAGTTATCAAATTATTGACAGTAGGCATTTTCTAGGAACGCATTTAGACGAGCACAATCCGTTTAACGCACAACGTGGATGGTCAGACATGGCACGTAGAGACGATGAATTAATTTTTTACTGGTGGGGCTCTTACTTAAAATACAAAGTGCCTATCTTAAAAGGTCGTAAGTCAGCAAAAGTTAGTGTTCTATTGTCCGGAGTTGGTCAAAGTCCGCTTGTAACTCATATGTATGTCGATAAATTCTGTTATCGCAAAGATTTCGTCAATGCTACCGAGGATATTCCTAACCGATTTGGCAAAGGCTCGGTGTTGGAAGTTGACATGTCGGAAGGCAAAACCTTTGTTGACAATCTGCCAGCGTCTAACGAGTTAACTTACTTATCTGAACCGTTTAGTATCGGCACGGGTGAAACTGAAATCGATATCTACACGTCTAGTTGGACAAGGACTGACCCAACTATTGAAATAAGCTGGAAGGAGCGTTTTGTTTAATGCAAATTTGGATACATGACAAGAACATGCGTAAGGTGTGTGCCTTGAATAACAACGTTCCTGGCATGCTGCCCTACTCTAACAGTCAATGGCACACATACCTCGAATACTCGACTAGTACGTTTGATTTCACAATTCCTAAAATTGTGAACGGAAAACTACACGATGATGTGGCTTACATCAATGATCAGATGTATGTGTCGTTTTACTACGATAATACCTATCACGTTTTCTATGTGTCGCAGTTAGTTGAAAATGATGATAGTTTCCAAGTAACATGTAACAATACCAATCTTGAATTAGCTATGGAAAGCTCACGCCCTCTTACTAGCAGCAACGGAGCTAAAGCCTTGAGTGGTATCTTCAAAATCTCGACTTGCTAGGTTTTGCCGGTCTTGAAATTGGTATCAATGAAATTGCTGATAAAACAAGAACTATCACATTTGATTCTCAAGGCGGAACTAAACTAGAGCAACTTCATAGTTTGATGAATCAATTCGATGCAGAATTTGTTTTCCGTACCGAATTAAACCGAGATGGCACTTTAAAGCGATTCATCATCGATATCTACCAACAACCAGATGGCAATCATCACGGTATTGGTAAGGCCAGAGGTGACGTAGTACTCCATTACCAAAATGCTCTCAAAGGTGTTCAAGTCGCTAGTGATAAAACCCAACTTTTCAATGCTGGGTATTTTGTCGGCCAAGAGGGAGCAAACCTTACAAGTGTCGAATTTGAAGAGAAAAACGAGCGTGGACAAGTAGAGTTTTACTCGAAAAAAGGAAGTCCGATGATCTATGCACCACTATCTATGGAGAAATACCCATCTACATTGAAGGATAGTGATACAGATAGATGGACACGCAAGGACTTTGAAACCGAGTACAAGGATGTCAATGCGTTGAAAGGCTACGCATTGCGTACTATCAAGCAATACGCTTACCCACTATTGACCTACACTGTTGATATTCAATCTAGCTTCATTGAAAACTACAAGGATATCAATTTAGGTGACACTGTCAAGATTATTAATAATAATTTTAGAGGTGGTCTAGCCCTTGAAGCTCGTGTGTCTGAAATGGTAATCAGCTTTGATATGCCATTAAATAATTCGGTTGTATTTACCAATTTCAGAAAGCTGGACAATAAACCGTCTGGCAGTTTGCAACAACGCATTGATGAGATTATTTCCAAATCTCTGCCATACCGTGTCGAGATCACGACAACGAATGGTACAGTGTTTAAGAACGGTGTTGGTCGTTCGACTGTTCGACCCGTCTTAAAGCAAGGCAATAGAGTGGTTAACGCTACATGGCGTTTCGTTATCGATGGTGCTATTAAGTATGCGGGTATGACCTATGATATGGTAGCATCTCAGATTACCCAACCGACAGCCTTAACGGTTTCAGCCTGGGTAGACAACAAGGAAGTAGCTTCGGAAGAGGTTACTTTTTTAAATGTCTCCGATGGCCGAAATGGTGTCAAGGGAGATAAAGGCGACCCAGGGCCAGCAGGCCCAAAAGGTGACAGAGGATTGCAGGGCGAACGTGGTTTACAAGGCTTACAAGGTCCAAAAGGTGACCAAGGTATCCCTGGTGTTAAGGGTGCTGATGGTAAAACACAGTACACCCACATAGCATACGCTGACACGGTCTCTGGTAGTGGTTTCAGCCAAACCGACACTGACAAGGCGTTTATCGGCATGTACCAAGATTTCAATACTACGGATAGCCGAAACCCACAAGACTATCGCTGGTCCAAGTGGAAGGGTAGCGATGGGCGTGATGGTATACCGGGTAAAGCAGGAGCAGACGGACGAACACCTTACGTCCATTTTGCTTATGCCGATAGTGCCGATGGTCGCACTGGTTTCAGTTTTACGCAAGACGGCACTAAGCGATATCTAGGGATATGTACTGACTTTGACAAAGCAAATAGCACTAATCCAGCCGACTATTCGTGGAATGACACGGCTGGCAGTGTTTCAGTTGGTGGTCGGAATCTCTTAAAGGTTCGAAAGGGCCTTTTAACCCCGACAGAAAACCAACGAATTTTGATAATAATGTTTTATACAAAACCGAAACTTCTATCTTCTTAGAGCAAAATCAAAAATATCTTATTAGCGCAAAATCAGACGGTAATTTTACTGCTTTGCACAACCCAAATATCGAAAGCGATAATGTGACACTTTGGTTGATTGATGATAAATACCAAAATTATCAGATTGTATCCGATTTGAAGACTGGAACTACAGGAACGCTAGTTACTTGGAATAAACCGACAGGAAATTATCATCTACGGGTCAATACATATCACAAAACGGCTAGCAAATCTGTTTGGGAAGTAAAAATCGAAAAAGGAACAGTCAAAACGGACTGGACCCCTGCGATTGAAGATGTACAGGATGACATCGATTCCAAAGCCGACCAAGTTTTGACACAAGCACAGCTCAATAAGCTCAACGAAGTTAATTCTGTGGTACAAGCCGAGCTTGAAGCCAAAGCATCTCTTGACACGCTCAACCAATGGGTCAAAGCCTATCAAGATTTCGTTAATGCAAATAACGCTAATCGGGCGCAGGCTGAGAAGAACTTGGCTGACGCAAGCGCCCGTGTGGCTAAGCTAGAAAACAATCTAAGCGACATGTCAGAGCGCTGGAACTTCATCGACAGCTACATGACCTCATCAAACGAAGGGCTTGTCATTGGTAAAACCGATAACTCTAGTTCTATGCTGTTCAGCCCAAATGGACGCATTTCAATGTTCTCAGCCGGTAATGAGGTTATGTATATTTCTAAAGGTGTGATTCACATCGAGAATGGTATTTTCTCAAAAACTATCCAGATTGGTCGTTTTAGGGAAGAACAAGATTTCATTAATCTTGATAGGAATGTCATTAGATATGTGGGAGGTAGTTAATCGTGTCAGAGTTTTGGAGTAACAACGATAGAGGGTATAGGTTGAGGCTTTGGGTTGACCAAGTAAGCCAAGACGCTGTTGCAAACACAAGTAAAGTACGTTTCCAGCTAGCTATTTTGAATGCAGCGGCCACATTTGCAAGCTATTCTTGTAGTGCATTCATTGATTTTGACGGAGGCCGTCGATTGAATTGGTCTGGAAGCCCAAATATGACCAGCCCAAACTCGACCATCATGCTAATAGACGAAACAGTGACCGTAAATCACGGAGATGATGGTAAAAAAATATTTGGTTTTATGGCTCGCTTCACGGGCGGCGGGGGGTACAGCCCTAATACGCTTGAAATCGGAGGGAATAGTTTTACACTGACAACTATCCCAAGAGGAAGTTCAGTTAGCGTCTCGGAAGGTTTCATTGGCAATCAAGTAGATATCACTATCGACAGGAAATTAGCTGGTGCCATGCACACACTGCGCTACGCTTGGGTCAATAAGCAAGGTAAAATTGCTGATAATGTTGGGACATCGTTCAAGTGGACAATCCCAGCGGATTTCGCAAACGACATACCGAATGCAACAACTGGCCGAGGTACTATATATGTTGATACTTATGTAGACGGCAAATTGATTCAGACGCAGTCAACAACACTAACGGCAAGCGTTGTCACAAACAACATAAAACCCTCAGTCACTGGATTTACTTTGACAGATACAAATCCAACGACTCAAAGGATAATTCCAGAGCCAACACATTTCGTGTCCATAATGTCACTTGTGAAGGTTGTCTTCAACGGAGTGCAAGCAAAGAATGGGGCTACAATAGCTGGGTACTACGCTGAAATTGTTGGTGCTAGCAATTCTGTTTTAACGAATGGTGGGGTATTCCGTGAGGTCACTGTAAATAAAGACACTCAAATGACCTTGAGGGGGAGAGTTCAAGATTCTCGTGGGATTTGGTCTGATTGGAAAGAGGTTAAAATAACATTTCTATTCTATTTCAGCCCAACACTGAAATTTGAGGTTGTCAGAAGTGGTTCAAAGTCAGACACGCTAACCATCAAGAGGTTCGCTAAAATAGCACCTCTTAGCGTTAATGGTGTTCAAAAAAATACCATGAAGCTGACTTTTACAACAGCAAAAGTTGGAACAAGCAATGTTGTAGCAGATAATGGGTCGGCTGGTGGTGAATGGTCAAGTATTTCTGAATTCAAAGCCTCTAACGCAAATCTAGGCAAGGAATATCCTGCAGATACTTCATTCATAGTCACAGGAAAACTGGAGGACAAATTTTCGCCCTCGGAATTTCAAGCTACAGTGCCGACTGATAAAACTATCATGACCTATGATCAACAAGGCGTGGGTATTGGTAAATACCGTGAAAATGGGGCGCTCGATGTCAATGGATTGATTTATTCAGGTTCAAAGCCAATTCAGCACCACCAGCTTACAGAAGTTCAAGGTGCTGCGATTATCGAATACAACAACACGAACCTTGATGATTACAGAACAACAGGTTTCTTCTCGGTAATGAGCACGATGAAGAACTATCCTATCAACAAGCCTAAACCTACAGAACAAGTAGGGTTCTTAGAAATAATAGAAGGACTGGGTGGTATTCACCAATCGTTGACAACAAGTTCTGGTAGGTTCTTCAAACGCACTCTAACGCAGGACACAGTTGGAAATTGGGTTGAGTTTGTGCAAACCAACCAACCCGTTGTTAAAAAAGAAATCCCGATAGGGTATGGTGTCAAAGCTAACGTGGTTCGGAAAGGGGATGTAGTGACCTTCAGCTTAATCAGAGATATCCACTCTGCTGTCGAGGGAGAGCACAGAGAATTGAATGAGAAAATCCCAAATGGGTTCAAACCTTGCGTGCAAACGCACTTGGTCGTTAATAAAAACAATTTTAACGAACACAAAGGATGTGCAGTGTGGCATTTTGAATCTAATGGAAATATATTTTTTTCAAACCAAAGTTCTGAAAACGCAGTCTACACAGGGACAGTCACTTACATAACCGAAGACGAATACCCAGCAGTCGAAGAATAAAAGGAAGGAAAATAATATCATGCCACTTAAAATTACAAAACAACGCACAATCAATGCAGAATTTAACGTTGAAGAAGAAGGAGCTACAGTTCTGGTTAAGCAGACATACATCAGCATTGACGAGAATGCGGTATCTAGTGTTCAAGAGAATCTTATTAACGCTGAGCTCTACGCTAAACATCGTCAAGAAATGCGTACAGACGAGCGTGCTCTACGTGATTTGCGTTATAAAGTTGAAGACGAAATCTTGGCTGATACTACACAGGCGTAATGCGTTTAAAAATGGGGGTTAAATAAATGTTTTAAGGAGTGTTAAATGCACAAACCAGATGGTATCTTTGGCGTATTTGAAGTCGTCAAAGATTTCTATGAGCATGGTATAGACGAACACCTCTGGGTGTTCCTACTCATGCTTGTTATCGTTGCTGATATCGTGTTGGGCGTTTCAAGGTCATGGGCTTTCCATGAATTTTCGAGCCGTAGGTTTCGAAAAGGATTGGTCAGTCACACGGCTATGTTGATTATCGTAATGGTGTCCTATCCGTTTATGGTTTTTATGAATCTAGGCGGTGCTATGGACGCTTTTATTTTCGCTATGTTATCAGCATACGGGGCTAGTATTCTAGCTAGCTTATCGGCTCTAGGGGTTGAAATTCCCTTTATTGACAGATTTGTCAAGAAAAATATTGATAAGGATAAATTTAATCTCATCGAGGAGGAAGAAAAAAATGATTAATTTTAAACTACGTTTGCAAAACAAAGCTACTCTAGTAGCTCTTATTTCAGCAGTTTTCTTGATGTTGCAACAATTCGGGCTTGAAATTCCACATAATATCCAAGAGGGCGTAAATACATTTGTTGTGATTTTGGTAATTCTTGGGATTGTCACAGACCCAACGACTAAAGGTCTTGGAGACAGTGAGCAAGCACTAAACTACCACGAACCAAAGCAAGACTAATCGAAGGAGAATAAATAAATGAGTAAAATTGAATCAAGTATTGCACGTATGCACCATCTACAATCAATCCCGGTGCATTATGACATGGGTGACCGTTACGGAAACGACGCTGACGGCGACGGACGCATCGAATTTGACTGCTCATCAGCGGTAAGCTATGCACTCGAAATCAACTTAAATAACAACACAGAATCACTTCAACAAGCACTACCAGCAATTGGCTATGCAAAAGTGTTTGACGCTGTAGATGGCACATTCGATGGCCAGCGTGGAGATGTGGTAATTTGGGCACCTCGTGATGGTTCAAGCTCGCTCGGTGCGTTTGGCCACGTATTGATTATGACTAGTGATAGCACAGCTATCCATTGCAACTATGGCATGGACGGTGTGACTGAAAACGACTATAATTATATTTGGGATCTAAACGGTCGTCCTCGTGAAATTGTCTTCCGTGAAAGCGGAACACCTCTTCCAGCACCAGCCCAAAGCGAATTTGAGCGTGAATTAGATGTTAATACACGCTTAGAGAAGTCAGACAAACCTTACTATGAAGGCACACTTACCACTGACTACTACGTTGAAGCTGGTCCTCGCATCGATAGCCAAGACAAGGAATTTCTCCCAGCAGGCACACGAGTCCGTGTTTACGAGAAACTAAACGGCTGGTCTCGAATCAACCACCCAGACAGCGCTCAATGGGTTGAAGACCAGTATTTGGATGATTGCACAGATATGTAATTAAACCAGACCACGAAAACTAAAAAAACGAAAAGGAGTATATCACCTCCCCTCACACTGCAATAGGGATACCATGGCAGTAGTGGTCGAGCCTCAGCGCTTGCTGGGGCTTTTTTTATTTGGTATAATTAAGTTATCCATCATAGGCAAAGAGCTACGAGGTTATCTCATAGCTCTTTTTTATTTGTGATTTCCATAGATAAGTGATACTATAGTCATGAAATACTTGGCGTCATTTCGATAAATTTCTCGAACTGCCCCGACTTTATGTCGGGCTTTTTATAAATAAGGGGCAAATAAGGGGCAATAAGTGTAAACTTTAGTAACTTTATGAGTGTTTTACCGTCTATATCTTACACGCATATAACCTTATTTAATAGGTTTTCTTCCTATTATATACGCATTTAAAAACCGATTAACTTTCCCGCACAGTAAAATAATTTAAGTAGAACTTAAATAGAAAGAAGATCCTAGGGGTCTTCTTTTTTTGCTCTCAGCTCTCAGTCAACTGTAGTGGGTGATGAAAAGCTAACATCTAGAGAGGACCGGATAGGGATTCCACTGAAAAAGTCATCAATCGATGTTTTTTGTTATCTTATATCGTATATTCAAGTAATAAAAATACCCCAAAAGTTAGATTTTCTCTGTCTAATTTTTGGGGTGCAGTTTAATTTCACGGGTAGTTTGATTAAGGGCTATAAGTCCATAATAGTAACCAGCGTCTTAAGACGAAGTCTTTCACTTTGTTCAAGCCTTTATTTCTTTTATTCGTCATAAGCTTCTCAAAGAGGCAGACGCATTACTTACCGTTATCACTGAAGGGATTTTTATATTCTTTCACACTTAATTGTTCAATGCGGTATCATACTTCACTAGTTCCTAGATATATTTCTTAATTGTGGCTTCATTAAGTCCTATCGTACTTACATAAAAACCTTCTGCCCCAAAATGTTTGTTTCCAAATTTATATTTTAAATTGGCATTTCTATCAAACATCATTAATGCACTTTTACCTTTTTAATATCCCATAAAACTAGCCACACTCATTCGTTGTTGTATACTTACTAGCATATGAACATGATCTGGCATTAAGTGACCTTCTATTATTTGTATGGCCCAGCCTGCTGTTTTTTAAGTCGTCATGATTGACTTTGCTCTCTAGGAAGCGTAATCTAGACCTTAGGTAAAGGATTATAAGGAGGTCCCTCAATGATTGAAGTAACTTATTTAAATACTGCCAAGCAAGAAAAACACACTTCCTTTGAAGATTACAATGAATTTGTCAGAGCCCAGCAAGCTTGTTGGATTGCCTTGCCAGATGCAACACCAGTTACTAAGGTGACAATAAACGGACATGATATTGGCTACAAAGGACAATATGGTGACCTTTACTTTTTTATTATGAAGCTAGACTTGGCACAGTATCAGTAATAATAAGGGAAAAGAATCAGACATCGTGTTCTGATTCTTTTTCTTTAATCAAGGTGATTTTTATAAATTAAGAATATTGCTAATTGACTGAAAATGACTTACAATAGAAAGGAAGAATTTATAGAAGGAGACACATATGAAAAACAAGCGTTTAATTTGGACTTTGGTTTTCTTAGCTATCTTGACGCTCGGTTCTATTGGTACAGATTTTTTCCAAAAAAGAACACCAAGATGCCAATAAGGTCGTCAAAGTAGGTATCCTCCAGTTCGTGACTCACGACGCCCTGGATCAAATCGAGAAGGGAATTGAGGATGGCCTTAAGGAAGCTGGTTATAAGGGGGACAAGGTTAAAATCACCCTCCTAAATGCCGAAGGAGACCAGTCTAAAATTCAAACCATGTCTAAACAATTGGTTAATGACAAGAACGATGTCGTTATCGGTATTGCCACACCAGCAGCACAGGGGCTAGCGGCAGCTACCAAGGATATTCCAGTCATCATGGGGGCTATCTCAGACCCTGTTGGAGCCAAATTGGTTAAGGATCTCAAGCATCCAGAAGGCAATGTTACTGGTACCTCAAACCAAGTGCCGATTAAGCAGACAGTAGAATTGGTCAAATCACTGACACCCAACGCTAAGACGATTGGTATTCTCTACGCTTCAAGTGAGGACAATTCCAAATCACAGGTTGAAAGCTTTAAGAAATACGCAGAAAAAGATGGCCTGAATGTGGTCGAGTACGCCGTTCCATCAACCAATGAAATCAATACAACCATGTCAGTCATGACTGGTAAGGTAGATGCCATCTGGACGCCTCAAGATAATACGATTGCCTCGGCCTTTTCAACAGTAATCTCATCAGCCAACCAGGCTAAGATTCCAGTTTATACGACAGTTGATACGATGGTGAAAGAGGGCGGTTTGGCTTCAGTTGCTCAAAGCCAATATGAACTTGGAAAGGCTACAGCTCGTAGTGCCGTTAAGGTTCTTAAAGGTAAGAAAGTTAAGGATGTTCCTGTAGATGTTATCGATGATGGCACACCAACACTTAACCTTAAAGTTGCTCAAGACCTCAACATCACCATCCCTGACGATGTGCTTAAACAGTCAGACATCGCTGTTAAAGCTGATAAATAAGGAGGACTTATGATTATTTCATCTATTTATCAGGGGCTTCTATACGGAATCCTAGGTCTTGGGATTTACATGACTTTCCGTATCTTGGATTTTCCTGATTTGACAACAGAAGGTTCCTTCCCTCTTGGTGGGGCAGTAGCAGTAACCCTTATGAACTTTGGTTGGAACCCTATCTTGGCAACCTTGGTTGCCGTCTTGGCCGGCTGTGGTGCTGGACTTGTGACTGGTCTCCTCTATACTAAGGGAGAAATTCCTACTATTTTGGCAGGGATTTTGGTCATGACCTCTCTTAACTCAGTCATGCTTATGATTATGGGAAGAGCCAACCTAGGACTTCTAGATATTAAGACTATCCAAGACTTTGCTTCCTTTCAGCAAGGACTACAACCTCTTGATTGTTGGTCTCATTGCGGTAACCATTGTTATCACTGCCTTGATTGCCTTTCTTAACACGCGCCTAGGTCAAGCTTATATTGCCACAGGTGATAATAGAGACATGGCCAAATCATTTGGTATCAATACAGACAATATGGAAGTGATGGGGCTTGTTATCTCAAACGGTATTATCGCTCTCTCTGGAGCCCTGATTAGCCAACAGGATGGTTATGCCGACGTTTCTAAAGGAATTGGGGTTATCGTCATCGGTCTTGCCAGCATTATCATTGGTGAGGTCCTTTATGCGACTAACTTGACTCTGTTGGAACGTTTGATTGCCATCTGTATTGGCTCAATCCTCTATCAGTTCCTTTTGACAGCGGTTATTGCTCTTGGCTTTAACACTAACTACCTCAAACTCTTTAGTGCGATTGTTTTGGCTATTTGCTTGATTTCGCCTGTCCTACGTCGAAAATTCTTTAAGGGGGTGACCTTATCACGATGACAGCTATTGTAGAACTCAAAGATGCGACTGTTAAGGTCAATAACGGTTTTGACACCGAAAAAAACCATTCTGGACCATGTTAATCTTACCATTAGAGAAGGTGACTTTATTACCATTCTTGGTGGAAATGGTGCCGGAAAATCAACCCTCTTCAATGTCATTGCAGGGACTCTCATGTTGACCAGTGGTCAGATTTTCATCATGGGTGAAGATGTTACGGCTCTCCCTGCTGAGAAGCGTGCCAAATACCTCTCACGAGTCTTCCAAGATCCTAAAATGGGGACGGCTCCTCGTATGACTGTTGCAGAAAACCTCTTGATTGCCAAATACCGTGGTGAAAAACGAGGACTTAAATCACGCCAAATTCATCTCTACACAGAGGAGTTCCAAGGTCTGATTGAACGTATCAGTAATGGTTTAGAAAAGCACTTAGATACACCAGCAGGTCTCCTTTCAGGTGGTCAGCGTCAGGCTCTCAGTCTTTTGATGGCGACACTTAAACGTCCTGAGCTCTTGCTCTTAGACGAGCACACTGCAGCTCTGGATCCTAAGACCAGTGTAGCCCTCATGGAGTTGACTGATGAGTTTGTAACAGGTGACCATCTAACAGCTTTGATGATTACCCATCACATGGAAGATGCCCTAAAATATGGAAATCGTCTTATCGTTATGAAGGATGGTCAAATCATTAAAGACCTTACCAAGGAAGAAAAAGGTCAATTGGATATCACAGACTATTACGCTATGTTTGAGTAAGCCTAGTCTGACTCTAAATTGTAAAATAAGCCAAAAAGTTGTATACTTAAAGGGTATGCAACTTTTTGTTGTGGCCTGTAAATCGACAAGGAGACTGTTCGCACGAACGTTCAGCTTCTTGGACCGTCTGTAAAAATAGGCTCTAGAAGAGAGTCAAACTAAAAAGGAGAAAAACAAGCATGAGCGATATTAAAATTATTGCCCTAGGTGGAGTACGTGAAAATGCTAAGAACCTCTATATTGTTGAGATTAACGACTCTATCTTTATCTTGGATGCTGGTCTAAAGTATCCTGAAAATGAACAACTAGGTGTTGACTTTGTCATCCCTAACTTAGATTACTTGATTGAAAATAGAGATCGTATCCAAGGGATTTTCTTAACTCACGGACACGCCGATGCCATTGGTGCCCTACCTTATATCTTGCAAGAAGTCAAAGCACCAGTCTTTGGATCATCACTTACAATCGAGTTAGCTAAACTGTTTGTGAAGAATGCTGGCGTTAAGAAATTCAACAATTTCCATGTTATTGACGCAGAGACTGAAATTGAATTTGAGGATGCTGAGGTTTCATTCTTCAAGACAACTCACTCTATTCCAGAATCAATGGGGATTGTTCTTGGCACTGACCAAGGCAATATTGTCTATACTGGTGACTTCAAGTTTGACCAAGCTGCCCGTCCTTACTACAAAACTGATTTAGGTCGTTTGGCAGAAATCGGACGTGAAGGTGTTTTGGCCCTCTTGTCAGACTCAGCAAATGCGACAAGTACTGATCAAACAGCTTCTGAAGCAGAAGTTGGCCAAGAAATTGACCAAGTAATTGCTGATGCAGAAGGACGTGTTATTGTTGCTGCAGTTGCCTCAAACTTGGTACGTATTCAACAAGTCTTTGATTCAGCTGCTGATCACGGACGTCGTGTTGTTCTTACTGGTTTGACGTAGAAAATATTGTCCGCACAGCCATTCGTCTCAAAAAATTGACTGTGGAGCATGAAAAACTTATTGTTAAACCAAAAGACATGAACAAGTTCGAAGACCACGAGTTAATTATCCTTGAAAATGGTCGTATGGGTGAACCAATCGACGGCCTTCAAAAGATGGCTGTTGGTCGTCACCGTTACGTTCAAATCAAGGATGGAGATTTGGTTTATATCGTAACAACTCCAAGCATTGCTAAGGAAGCCGTAGTGGCACGTGTTAACAACGCTATCTATAAAGCTGGTGGAACTGTTAAGATGATTACGCAGAGCCTTCGTGTATCTGGACATGCCAATGCTCGCGAACTTCAATTGATGGTTAACCTCCTTCGTCCACAGTATCTCTTCCCTGTTCAAGGTGAGTACCGTGACCTTCAAGCGCATGCAGAGTTAGCCTTGGAAGTTGGTATTCTTCCAGAAAATATTTATATCGTTAAACGCGGTGACATCATGCACTTGTCTGAAGATCAAGGTTTCCTTCATGAAGGAGCTGTTCCAGCTGGTGATGTTATGATTGACGGTAATGCCATTGGTGATGTAGGTAATATCGTCCTTCGTGACCGTAAGGTCTTGTCTGAAGATGGTATCTTTATCGTAGCTATCACTGTTAACAAGAAGGAGCGTAAGATTGTCTCTAAAGCGCGTGTGAATACACGTGGGTTCGTTTATGTGAAGAAGAGCCGTGACATTCTCCGTGAGGCTGCTGACATTGTCAATGCTACCGTTGAAAATTACTTGGCAGGAGACAGCTTCGACTGGGGTGAACTTAAAGGAGCTGTCCGCGACGATGTGGCTAAGTTCCTCTTTGACCAAACCAAACGCCGTCCTGCAATCCTTCCAGTAGTCATGGAAGTCCGCTAATAACTGACTAAAACATAAGAGTGTGAGCGTGATGTTTGCACCATAGACATTGAGAAAAGTCTCAATAAGACTTTGTTCTAAAATCAAAAGCTGGGGTGTCCCAGCTTTTCTAACATTAAGAAAGGAAAATACAAATGGCTTTTTTTCAAATTGAATACTCATCAGATGTTCTAGGACAATACCGCCAAGTGGATGTCATCTATCCAGATCGCGATCAGATTGCTGAAACGGGAAGTGATACGGACATCCCAGTTCTCTATCTCCTTCATGGCATGGGGGGCAATCATAATTCTTGGGCCTTCCGTACCAATATTCAGCGTCTCCTTCGTAAGACTAATCTCATTGTTATTATGCCTAACACGGAAAATGGCTGGTATACAAATACCAACTACGGGGTTAAGTATTACGATGCCATTGCTAAGGAGCTTCCTCAAGTCATGCAACGTTTCTTTCCTAGTATGACTAAGAAGCGAGAAAAGACCTTTATCGCTGGACTTTCTATGGGTGGATATGGTTCTTTTAAACTGGCCTTAACGACAAATAACTTTGCTTGTGCAGGTTCCTTCTCTGGTGCCCTTGGATTATCAGCAGAGATGATTACAGATGAAACGAGTGAGTCTAAGGAATACTGGCAAGGTGTCTTTGGCGATTTGGAAGGGAAAGACATTGAGCAGCACAAACTAGTTAACCTAGCCAAACAACATGACAAGAAAACCAAATTCTTTGCCTGGTGTGGCCTCGAGGATTTCCTTTTTGATTCTCAAGATAAGGCAGTTGCTGATTTGAAGGCCCTTGGTTTAGACATTGACTACCGTACAGACCATGGAAGGCATGAGTGGTATTACTGGGAAAAACAACTAGAAGCCTACTTAGAATGGTTACCTATTGATTACGTTAAAGAAGAACGCTTGTCTTAATAGGTCAAGTTTGTAACATCTTATCAAAGAGATGATAAAAGCTTAAAGTGATATTTTTTGCTTGTCAGAACTATTAGAGCTTGATATACTAGGGGAAGTTTCGAAAAGGAGGCTCAATAATGAAAAAATTATTCAGAGTAATCTTCTATATTCCCAAACTTCTTTTACAATTTATTTGGAATCTTATTTGGGCTATATTTAAACTTGCCCTAGTCCTAGCCCTTATTGCTTATGGACTCGTCTACTATGCCAATAATTCTTCAAGTACCTTAGCCACAAACATTAACCAAGCCTTTCATCAAGTAGAGCTAGGTTTTAGTGGTACCAGTACTAATGACGTTGAGAAAGTTGTCTCTAACCTATCAACGACTGATACCATTCCAGAGTCTAATGGAGCTAGATGGGCGCAAAATACAGCTAGCATCTATATACAATCTACAGATGAAACCTTGGTAGCAGCTTATAAGGAAGCTATTACTAGCTGGAATAACACGGGTGCTTTCATCTTTACTTTAACTGATGATGCCTCAACAGCTGATATTGTTGCGACTGACTATTCCGATGCGAATTCACAGGCAGCAGGTTTAGCAGACACTCAAACCAATGTTTTGACCAATCGCATCACTCATGTAGATGTGAAGTTAAACCGTTATTTCCTTTTGAATAGTGACTTTGGTTATACTCACAAGCGTATTGTGAATACGGCTGAACACGAATTGGGACATGCCATTGGCTTAGACCATGATGACTCTAAGACATCCGTTATGCAATCAGCTGGATCTTATTACGGAATTCAACAGGTGGATATTGATACGGTCCATGCTCTCTATGCAAACTAAGGAGGGGCTGTCATGCGCTATTTGAAACGCCTTGCTAGACGTTACCCCATGCAAACCTTCCTTTTTCTTTTCAATGCTGGGGTCTTTACTTGGTTGCAAACAACAGGAACCATGATTGCCAATCGTTTGGGCCTATCAGGTGATGGCATTTGGATTTATATTCCCAATTGGGTAAAAACGCTGACCAGTCATTCTATACAGAGTATTCAAACCCTTTACGGAGCCTCTGGTTGGAGTTGGCTAATCACCTCTATGCTTCTCACTTGGCTCTTGACTTTTCTTAGAGGTCTCATGAGAGCAGTGATTCTCATTCTGATAGTTGGTCTTGGCTTATGGCTAGTTTATCGACACTTTGAACTCTTACAAAATCTAAAACTGTCCTGATGGGCAGTTTTTTTGAGTTGTTAGGTCATTTATTTTCTGAAGAAATATGATATAATATAACTAATTTATTATTTTGGAGGACATTATGGCTTTAGCAAAAATCGTTTATGCCAGTATGACCGGTAACACGGAAGAAATCGCAGATATCGTTGCCAAAAAATTGGAAGAATTAGGTCACACTGTAGATGTAGACGAGTGTACAACGGTTGATGCCGCTGATTTTGAAGATGCGGACATCTGTATCGTAGCGACTTACACTTATGGTGATGGTGAGTTGCCAGATGAAATCGTTGACTTTTACGAAGATTTGGCTGACCTCGACTTGTCAGGTAAAATCTTTGGTGTTGTAGGTTCAGGAGATACTTTCTACGATTATTTCTGTCACTCAGTTGATGAATTTGAAAATCAATTCACCTTCACAGGGGCGACTAAAGGAGCAGACAGTGTCAAGGTTGATCTTTCTGCTGAAGATGAAGATATCGAGAACCTCGAAGCTTTCGCTGAAAAAATTTCAGAAGCATTAGCATAAAAAAAGCAGAGTAAAGTCTGCTTTTATTGTAGTCAAAAATGGAGTTTTTATGAATGAAATAGAAAGAGATTTTAGGACGCAATCTCAACATCTTCTTTGGTCCGTTTGGCGAGGGCTCTTAGTGGGGGTGACGGCAGGAGCAGTGGTCAGTCTTTTTCGCTGGTTAATTGCCAAAGGGGCCGCATTTTCTGTAGCTATTTACGAAGACGCCCTTCGTAATCCACTTCTGATTCTGGGAATTGTACTTGTTAATCTCTTGATTGCCCTTTTTATTGGTTACCTTATTAAGCAGGAAAAAGACATAAAGGGCTCAGGGATTCCCCATGTTGAAGGTGAACTGATGGGGCTCTTACATCCGTCTTGGTGGTCAGTTTTATGGCGTAAATTCCTAGGTGGAGTCCTTGGGATTTCAATGGGACTGATGTTGGGACGTGAGGGACCTAGTATTCAATTAGGTGCTATGACTGCTAAGGGATTAGCCAAGGGACTTAAGCTCTCTGCGCGTGAGAAGCGTGTCTTGATTGCTGCAGGAGCAGCAGCAGGGTTATCTGCTGCCTTCAATGCCCCAATTGCTGGTCTTTTGTTTGTCGTCGAAGAAGTCTATCATCATTTCTCTCGTCATGTTTGGGTGACTGCTTTAACAGCATCTTTAGTGGCCAATGCTGTTTCTCTACGCATCTTTGGCCAGGTACCGGTCCTTGCTATGACAGAAAAATTACCCGTATTTCCTTTGAAAGATTATTGGATTCTTATTGTTTTGGGGATTTTTCTAGGTGTGCTTGGATACGGTTATGAGTGGGTTGTCTTACGTATTGGTAAGGCCTACCAAGGGTTAGGGAAAATCTTCCACTTGCCATCTCATTTTCATGGCCTCTTGGCAGTTCTGTTTATCATTCCTATTGGTCTCTATTTTCCACATCTTTTAGGTGGTGGGAATGAATTGATTCTTGCTCTAAATGGTTTACATCCTGCTCTAGCTGTGGCTATCCTCTATTTGGCTATTCGCTTTGTTTGGAGTATGTTGTCCTTTGGTTCAGGTTTTCCTGGTGGGATTTTCTTGCCGATTTTGACCCTAGGTGCTCTTTCTGGTAGTGTATTTGCGGCAGCTTTTGAAAATCTAGGATTCTTACAAGTCAGTCAGTTCCCTATTTTTATCATTCTTGGTATGGCTGGTTATTTCGGTGCGGTATCTAAGGCACCGCTAACTGCTATGATTTTAGTGACTGAGATGGTGGGTGACCTTCACCAATTGATGACAATTGGTGTCGTGACCCTGATTGCCTATCTAGTCATGGATTTCATGGGAGGAGAACCTGTCTATGAAGCCATGCTTCACAATCTAATCGCTCACAAACCAGAGCAAGTTGATAATATACCGACGATGATTGACTTACCGGTTACAGATAGTCTAGCTGGTCGATTGGTTAAGGATTTAACCTTACCTGATGGAGTTTTGATTTCCACTCAGATTTTTCAAGACCAGTCTGAGGTTGTTCATGGAGACACACGTCTAAAAGCAGGAGCAACCCTGTATCTGGTTGTTAATGAAAGTAATATCAGTCAGGTAAGAAAACTCTTTTTATAAGCAATTCAATGGCTTGAGGCTCTTTTGTCCTCAGGTCATTTTTGTTATAATGAAGAGAAAAAAGGAGGTCAGTATGGACTTAAATGAGATTCGCCAACAGATAGACACCGTTGATAATGAGATTGTGGCTTTGTTGGAAGAACGTATGAAATTGGTAACTCGAGTAAGTGCTTATAAACAACGCACCGGAAAGGCGATTTATGATCCCGAACGAGAGCAGGCCCTGTTAGACAAGGTAGGCGCTAGTGTCCTTAATCCCGAATATAAAGAAGCTATCGTCGCAAGTTTTGCGGATATTATGAAGCGTTCACGCATTTATCAAGCAAGTAAGCTGGAAGAAAGTAGGTATCTAGAATGAAAGTAAAACAATTAAGTGATAGTCAAGGTCTTTCTTACTTACATTTAGTAATGTTAAGTCTTTATGCAATCTTGTTAGGGGTGCTGGTTGGACTGATTGATGCTGTTTTTGGGCGCGTGCTGATAGGACTCTCGGAATTTCGTGACCACCATCTCTTTTATCTAGTCCCGGCACTTCCTTTAGCAGGTCTTTTGATAGTTTACCTTTATCCAAAAGTTTGCGGGTAAGGCAGCACAGGGAATGGGCTTGATTTTCAAGGTTGGACATAATGAGGAGGATCAAGTCCCCCTAAGGTTAATTCCACTTAGTGACTGTAACCACATGGCTGACCCACCTTTTCGGGGGTTCTGCAGGTCGTGAGGGAGTTGCTGTACAACTGGGGGCCACAGTTTCTCATGCTTTTAGTCGCTATTTTAAGCTTCCCTAATGCTTCACGTATTTTCTTAACCATGGGGATGGCCGCTGGTTTTGGAGGACTCTTCCAAACACCAATCGCTGCGACCTTCTTTGCGCTTGAGGTCTTGACCCTAGGACAGTTAAGTCTGCCAATCTTGGTACCGACTCTTATTGCATCTTTTGTGGCTAGTACGACAAGCCATCTCTTAGGTCTTGAAAAATTTAGCCACTTTGTATCTGAAAGTTTGACTATTGACCTTGGGACGTTTATGAAATTAGCTCTTTTAGGTCTGGCCTTTGGTATTGCAGGAAATCTCTTTGCTTATCTCTTGTCACTAGCTAAAGAAAGTAGCAAGTCTGCTCCCAAATCCCTATTATCGTGTTCTCTTAGGAAGTGTCGTCTTAACCTGTCTTCTTTTGATTTTGTGGAAGGGACGTTATACAGGTCTTGGAACGAATTTGATTGCTTTAAGTGTTGGTGGTGGGACCATTTATCCATTGGATTGGCTCTTGAAATTGCTCTTGACCGTCTTTACCCTATCTCTTGGTTTCCAAGGAGGAGAAGTAACTCCTTTGTTTGCTATCGGAGCCAGTCTTGGTGCTGTTCTAGCACCAGTTCTAGGACTTCCAATTCCACTTGTAGCAGGTCTAGGCTATCTGTCTGTCTTTGGTAGCAGTACCAATACCCTTTTAGCACCTATTTTCATTGGCGTTGAAGTCTTTGGTCCCGCTAATGCAGTCCCTTACGCGATTGTCATGGCTTTTGCTTATCTCATAAATCATAAGACGAGCATTTATGGACAACAAAAAATGCTAGAAATGCAATAAGATACTAGACATCCTGATAATTTTTTGATAAGATACTAAGAGTGTGTAATGGACACACAAAAATAACGGCTAATCCGCTGAGACACAGAGGTTGCTCTTAAGATTAGTAAGATAGGAGTATATAAAAATGAATCCATTGATCCAAAGTTTGACAGAAGGTCAACTTCGTACTGACATCCCATCATTCCGTCCTGGTGACACAGTTCGCGTTCACGCGAAAGTTGTCGAAGGAACTCGCGAACGTATCCAGATCTTTGAAGGTGTAGTTATTTCACGCAAAGGTCAAGGGATCTCAGAAATGTACACAGTTCGTAAAATTTCAAGCGGTATCGGTGTAGAACGTACTTTCCCAATCCACACTCCACGTGTTGAAAAGATTGAAGTTGTACGCTACGGTAAAGTCCGCCGTGCTAAACTTTACTACTTGCGTGCTTTGCAAGGTAAAAGCTGCACGTATCAAAGAAATCCGTAAATAATTTACAGATTTTCACATAAAAAAATCTGTCCTCGTGGCAGATTTTTTTCATAAGTCCTCTTAGTTAAATGGATATAACAACTCCCTCCTAAGGAGTCGTTGCTGGTTCGATTCCGGCAGGGGACATTTTTAAGCCTTTAACCATGTGGTTTTAAAGCGTTTTGTCCACATTTGTTTTATCTTTTCGTCATTTCCGGATCTCTGCTCTTGTAATTGGTGGGCGTAGACTTCCAAGGTGATGTTGAGATTTTCATGCTCTAAGGCTTGCGACACAGAAATTAAATCCACATCATGAGCAATTAAGTAACTAGCATAAGTATGACTTAAGGAGTGGATACGTACCTCACGCCCTACGATTTTCCGTAGGGGTTTATTTACTTATTTATGGCGTTATTTGATAAGGAAGTAGTAGCCTGCCATCCTTGGTTGGTGGAAGCCAGTGGACGAACTCTATAAAATCATCGTTTACTGGTATTTTTCTGATACTGCTTTTTGTTTTCGTAGGCATGAAACCAGAATCATTTTTATAGTCCCTTGTTTATTGATGGACACCATGCCTGCATCGTGATCAACATCATCCACCGTCAAACCTAAACATTCGGCGAAACGTATGCCAGTTTTACCTATAAGCTAAACAGTATGTAGCTGACAAAGATTTTAGTCCAGAGGCAAACAAGGAGCTTCGAGACTACAACTTCTCTATGTCTGTTGGTCGTCAAGAGCTTCTTATCCAAGAGTTAGAAGTTGAGCTATTGGCTTTGTCCGAAGGCGAACGTCAATTAACTAACGATTATCTGACGAATGGATACAAGAGCGAGATTGCAAGAGGAAGCCTACTTGACCAGACGGTGCTTAACAAGGAAATGCTTGAAAAGTACATGACGACGGTCGTTGACGCTAATTTTGAAGGTGCTAAATGGTCAGAGCGTATCTGGGGTAGAAATGCTCAGCTATGGCAACTTGTTAGAACTGAGGTAACGAGGGCTTTAATTCGTGGAAATAACGGCTTAACGATTGCGAGACGCATTAGAAAACACATGGATGTGCTCCGTACTAATGCAGAGCGTTTAGGTATCACGGAACATGCTAGAGTTCAAACTTTGGCGCAGAAAGATATTATGAAAGAAAACGGTTTTGAGTATTTCAAACTCATGCCAGATTCAAGAGCTTGCGATTATTGTAAACAGGTTGGCCGTGATACCGAGAAGGAACCTGTTCCAATTGACAAGATTGATAGCGGACTAAATGCCCCGCCTATGCCCCCATATTGTCATTGTGCAGTTGCTGAAGTGTATTTGGACAAAGAGAAATTGCATAAAATTAATGAAAATGGTATTGTACAAGTGGATGAAGTAATCAATGGAACTCCGCACCCTGTCGGGGAGGCGAGAAAGGTGATTCAACACAATGCTGAGAACGGTGATATTCTTGGGTGTTCTTTCTATAACTATGATGGTATGAGGTATAAGGATATTCACTTCACGAATCACAGATAACCAGATAAACATTCATTTTGAAAAAACAGGGAATACGCTCACGATATTGAGTACCACGAACCTAGTAAATCAAAAGCCAAGAAGAGAACAACCAGGAAGTTAACTGATGAAGAGAGGAGTGAGAATGGCGATGTCTTATAGTCAAAACCTAAAGGAATTAAAACAACTTTGCGAATATCTTTGGGATGCAGATTTTGAAGTTGATGGTAAAACTGTTAGCATTCTTCCTGAATCAGAAAATAACATAGTTGTTGTTTACGATGGCAAGGAGATAATCGTAAAGTCGTTTGATGAGCTCATAGAACTGAAACTGGACGGCGTTACACTGCCAAAATTGATGGAAAACGTCGAAGTAAGGTATGCTTAATAAATAATTGAAGTCGTAGCAATACGGCTTTTTCTTATGCGCTGATAGCCGTGCTAGCCAAAGGGGCTTTGGGGTTCGATACCTCGTCAGCGCATAGGGCTAATTTAAGCCCTAAATAAACAATACTAGCGTGGCTTGTAACGTAGTATTTCAGATGAGACTAGAAGGGGATAGCTACCTCATTCGTGGCTCTGACAGTGTACACCTACGAGACTAGGTGGGAGGAAACTATGGAACAAGATAACACTATCGAAATGACAAAGAAGAAATTAGCAAATTCTATTCAGATGGTCATTTGACTTTGGTGACAAATGGTTCATTGGGTTCTACCGTTTTCGGTACAACTCCAGAAGAGTCAGATTTGCAATCTGGCAATACTCCAGAAGCAGAAGTTGAAGTTGTTGATCAAGGTTTCGCAATTACAACTACTAAAACAACTGACTAGGTTAACAACCAAGGTATCAATGATTCTTTCCTTTTTCGATGATCTCTATTTCGTAACGATTAATCAATTTAAGTATGTACCTATGTTTGTAAACGATTATTCCAAATTTATTTGAAAGTTCGTCTAATTTTTTCTTGATTTCTAAATTCATAGACCAGAACATTGTCCCCATAAGTTAATTTCATAAGAAAAACACCTCAAAAGTTAATTTTTTTCTGTCTAACTTTTGGGGTGCAGTTCACAAATGTAATGATATTATATTTTTTCTTTTTTTCTTTTTTCTTTTCAATTTGGCTCTGTTCCTAGTCATAGATGAAGAGTTAAAAATAACAGTAAAAAACCAGGTTTCCCTGGTTCTCATTATTAGCGACTTACACGACGACGAGCTGCTTTTTTACGGTTTTCTTCGATGAAAGCCAATTTCTTTTCTTCTGGTTCGATAATAGTCTTTCTTTAACTGCGAAAGACAGCACCTGCAACAGTAGCAGCAGTTCCGATAACGCCAGTAGCAAGACCTTTAGCAAATGAATGTTTTTTAGCCATGAGACTATCCTCCGTATATGTTATAATATGCTTATATTATCTAAAAAAATATCTAGAATAGCAAGTGAAAACATTATGAAAACCAAACTTATTGTAGTAGCTGGTCCTACTGCTGTAGGAAAAACAGCGCTTGGAATTGAATTGGCCAAGCGTTTTAATGGCGAAATTATTTCAGGAGATAGCCAGCAGGTTTACCGACAATTGAATATAGGAACCGCCAAGGCCACTCCTGAAGAGCAGGCAGCAGCAGTGCATCATCTGATTGATGTTCGCGATGTTGATGAGTCCTATTCAGCCTATGATTTTGTGATAGAGGCAGAGGTTGCCATTTCTGACATTGTTAGTCGTGGCAAGCTGCCTATTATAGTAGGAGGAACAGGTCTCTATTTACAAAGTCTCCTAGAAGGGTATCACCTAGGGGGACAGGTAGATCAGGAGCAGGTTTTAGCCTATCGCTCGGAATTAGAGCAATTATCTGATCAGGAACTTTTTGAAAAATTGATCGCTTAGGTATTGAGATTAAAGAGATTAACCGTCGTCGTGCCATTAGAGCACTTGAACTTCATCGTTTTTCGGAGAATCTTGAAAATACTGAGACGACTTATGATCCCTTTCTTATCGGATTAGATGATAAACGTTCCTTGATCTATGACCGCATCAATACACGAGTAGACAAGATGGTTGAACATGGTCTCTTGGAAGAGGCCATGTGGCTGTACGAAAATTATCCTAATGCCCAGTCAGCTCGTGGTATAGGCTACAAGGAGTTGTTTCCTTATTTTGCTGGGAACCAAACCTTGGACGAAGCCTTGGAAAAACTCAAGCAAAATACGCGTCGATTTGCTAAACGTCAATTAACCTGGTTCAGAAATCGAATGACTGTTAAGTTTTATCAGATTTCTAGTCCAGAATATCCTAAAAATGTCGTTCAAGATCTTGAATTATTTTTAAATGAAAGGGAAGGAGAAAAGGTAGGTCAATCTTAGTTTTAAGAACCAATCTTTGCTATAATGGTAGTTATGACTAACGAAGAAAAAAAATCAGCCTATGAATTAATGCTAGCACAGGCTAAGGTGCTTTTTGCCAATGAAGACAATGCTATGGCCAACTTTTCTAATGCCTCAGCTCTCTTGAATACAACCCTACCAAATTCTGTGTTCACAGGCTTCTACCTGATGGATAATGTCAAGAATGAGTTAATCCTTGGCCCTTTCCAAGGTAATGTTTCTTGTGTTCGAATTGCCTTAGGTAAGGGTGTTTGTGGTCAGTCTGCAGCAGAAAATAGAACCCTAATTGTCGAAGATGTCACCAAACACGCCAATTACATTGCTTGTGATTCCGCTGCTCGAAGTGAAATTGTTGTACCAATGGTCAAAGATGGCAAATTAGTTGGTGTTCTCGATTTGGATTCTCACCAAGTAGGAGACTATAACGACGTAGACCAAGATTATCTGGAAGCGTTTATCAAAATTTCTACTCGAGAAAACCGAGCTTACATTTGGAATGTTTGAGGTAAACTAATGTATCAAGCCTTATATCGTAAATACCGTAGTCAGACCTTTGGTGAAATGGTTGGTCAAAAAGTGATTTCAACCACGCTCAGACAGGCGGTAGAGTCAGGGAAAATCAGCCATGCCTATCTCTTTTTCTGGGCCACGTGGTACCGGTAAAACCAGTGCGGCGAAAAATCTTTGCCAAGGCTATGAACTGTCCTAATCAAGTTGATGGTGAGCCTTGTAATCACTGCGATATTTGTCGCGATATTACTAACGGAAGTCTCGAAGATGTTATCGAGATTGATGCGGCTTCCAAACAACGGTGTGGATGAGATTCGTGAGATTCGTGATAAAGTCGACCTATGCTCCAAGTCGTGCGACTTACAAGGTCTATATTATCGACGAGGTTCACATGCTTTCGACAGGTGCCTTCAATGCTCTTTTGAAGACTTTGGAAGAACCAACTGAAAATGTGGTCTTTATCCTGGCGACCACTGAATTACATAAGATTCCAGCAACCATCCTCTCTCGTGTTCAACGTTTTGAGTTTAAATCGATCAAGCAGGGAGCTATTAAAGAACATTTGGCTTCAATTCTGGAAAAAGAAGGATTAACCTTTGATGATGAGGCTTTGACCATTATTGCTCGTCGTGCGGAAGGTGGTATGCGTGATGCTTTGTCAATCTTAGACCAAGCACTGAGTCTGTCTCCGTACAATCATGTCAGCCAAGCCGTAGCTGAAGAAATCACAGGTTCTATTGGTTTAACAGCCCTAGACAGTTTTGTCGCTAACGTTCGCAATCAAGAGACTACGCAAGCTTTATCAAATCTTGAAACTCTTTTTGATAATGGCAAGTCTATGAGCCGTTTTGCGACGGATCTCTTGGAGTATTTCCGTGATCTTTTGATTGTCAAAGCGGGCGGAGAGAACAGTCACCATAGTCCCCTTTTTGAAGAGAATCTTTCTCTGGAGCAAGACCGACTTTTCCAATTGATTGACTTGGTTACAAGTGCCTTGCCAGAAATTAAAACTGGAACACATCCTAAAATCTATGCGGAAATGCTGACTATAAAATTGTCAGAGACTCATACTCAGGCTTCACAAGAAATTCCGGGGAATTTGCAAGAAGAGTTAGATAGTCTTCGTCGCGAGGTAGAAGGTCTACGTAAAGCTCTTAAAGAGGGCAAAGCCCAAGGAGAAGTAGCACCAACTCGAAAAGCCAAACCTGCTTATCAGTACAAGGTGGATCGTGAAAAGATTCTTACTATTATGCGTGAAACCATGGAAAATCCGCAGAAATCACGCCAGTGTCTGGATGCCCTAAAGGCAACTTGGCCTGAAATCTTGGATTCTATTAGCCCACAAAATAGGGCACTTTTGAATGGCTCCGAGCCTGTACTGGCCAATCAGGAAAATGCTATCCTGGCATTTAATGCCGCTTTTAATGCTGAACAGGTCATGAAACGCAGTGATCTCAATGATATGTTTGGCAATATCATGAGTTCAGCTGCCGGTTTCTCACCTAATATTATGGCTGTTCCAAAAGCAGAATTTGAAAAACTCCGAACAGAATTTGCACGAAGTCTCAAATCCAAAGAAGAATTGGAAAAAGAAGATCGCGAAGAGTATATCCCTCAAGAACTCGACTTTCTCTCTGATGTAGTAGAAATAGAGGACTAAAAAGGTCCAGTGGACCTTTTTAGGTCCGAGCCAAGAAACCCAAAAGCGAGGCTGTTCAGTGGACCTTTTTAGGTCCAATCCCAGTAAGTTAGATGGCGAGATAGTCAAGTGTAATTTGATAGATTTCTGAAGCTAATAATTGGAAGGTCCATCCGTGTAAAAATGAAAAGAGCCTAGACTGCTTGTCCTAGGCTCTATCTATTGATATAATAATCTTATGATTCAACAAATTTTGTTTATAACGCTTGAAACTATTTTTGAAACGGTTTGTTTTAATTACAGTTTACAACACGGCTATTACTTTTTTACAGCCTTTTTTGGGTATTTACTGTTTCGTCGTCTTTGGACAACCTACGTTGTTTCACGCATTGCGCGTGCAGCCGACAAGTCTACCAAGAAGTAAGGCTCACTTCGCCAGCGGTCAACCATTTTTCCCGACCATCATCAGTAAGAACGAGAAGTTGGCCCTTATCGCCAATTTCCTTGGCAACACCAGTATAAGTCTTTCCAGCTTGTTCAAAGGTCACTTGTTTGTCTAAAACGAGGGACTTTTCTTTATAGACCTTGACCAAATCGCTAGTAGGAATGGTTAAAAAGAGTCTCCAAATTTCTGAAATGAGCTGGTTTCGAGTAATGCTTGGTTTTTCAGAAGTAAAAAGACTAGTAGCTTTATTAGCTAACTCTTCAGGAAAATCACTGATTGAGAAGTTAAGCCCAACCCCGATAATGACATCTGTGATGCGACCAGATTCGATAGAACTAATGGCTTCGGTAAGGATACCAGCCATTTTTTTGTTGTTGAGATAGATGTCATTAACCCATTTGATTTCTGTATTGATGCCAGTTAGACGCTGGATAGCTTTGACAATAGCAGCTGCCGCCATCATCGTATAAGGTGGTAACTCCTCAAAATGACAGTTGGGCTTTAAGTGGATACTCATGTAGATACCACCTTGTGGACTGGTAAAGAAGTGACGTTCAAATCGTCCTTTGGCTGCCTTTTGACTTGATGCCAGGTAAAGTGCAGGCGTCGGATTATTCTTTTCCATGCCATGTTTAGCATCTAGTTGGGTAGAGTTAGAATCTGGATTAAAGTAGACTGGAATGTTGAGTTGCTTAGAGATGTCTTGAGGAAGAAGAATATCTCCCTTTTCTAAATAGTAGCCTTTCTTGCGGACACTTGTAATGTCAATTCCTTGTTCTTGAAGTGTTTGAATTGCCTTCCAAATGGCTGTCCGTGAGACACCAAGGCTTTAGCCAAGCTCTCTCCCGTCACAAAGTCAGGACTCTTCGATAAGATGTCATAAACGTGTTCATAAGTTTTCATATCCTAAGTATAATACAAATGATGGCAAAATGCTCACTATAACTTATTGATAAGGCTTGATAATAAATAACTATATGACTAGACTGAAAAAACATGATATAATGGAAGGTAGTTATTAAGTCCCGATAAGGCAACAGTCATTCTAGAGTTGGCTGTTGGTTCTTTGTAACTTTTTAACGGCGTCTAGCTCCATTAGGAGTATAGCGTTTTACCTATTAGGAGACGGTTAAATCCGTGCTGTCTAATACTATTTTTCATATTAAAAGGGGGACATTTTATATGTCAGAACGTAAACTTTTCACGTCTGAATCAGTATCTGAGGGGCATCCAGATAAAATTGCAGACCAAATTTCAGATGCCATTCTTGATGCGATTTTAGCAGAGGATCCAGATGCACACGTTGCAGCAGAAACAGCTGTCTACACTGGTTCTGTCCATGTTTTCGGTGAAGTTTCTACAACAGCTTATGTAGATATTAACCGTGTGGTTCGTGATACTATCGCTGAAATTGGTTATAACAATGCAGAATACGGCTTTGCGGCAGAATCTGTTGGGGTTCACCCATCATTGATTGAACAATCTCCAGATATTGCTCAAGGTGTCAATGAAGCACTTGAAGTTCGTGGAACTGGTGATCAAGATCCACTTGATCTTATCGGAGCTGGTGACCAAGGTTTGATGTTTGGTTTTGCTATTGACGAAACTCCTGAGTTTATGCCACTTCCAGTTAGCCTCTCACATAAATTGGTTAAAAAATTGGCAGATTTGCGTAAATCTGGTGAGATTTCATACCTTCGTCCAGATGCTAAATCTCAGGTTACCGTTGAGTATGATGAGAATGACCAACCAGCACGCGTTGATACAGTTGTTATTTCAACACAACACGATCCTGAAGCGACTAACGACCAAATTCGTCAAGACGTTATTGAAAGTCATTAAGGCAGTTATTCCAGCCGAATACTTGGATGAGGAGACTAAATTCTTTATCAACCCAACAGGTCGTTTTGTTATCGGAGGACCTCAAGGAGACTCTGGTTTGACTGGTCGTAAGATCATTGTTGATACTTATGGTGGTTACTCAAGACATGGTGGTGGTGCCTTCTCTGGTAAGGATGCCACTAAGGTTGACCGTTCAGCTTCATATGCAGCTCGCTACATTGCCAAAAATATCGTAGCTGCTGGTCTTGCTAAGAAAGCAGAAGTACAATTGGCTTATGCTATCGGTGTTGCTAACCCTGTGTCTGTCCGTGTTGATACTTTCGGAACGGCGACAGTTGCTGAAAGCAAACTTGAAGCTGCTGTCCGCGATCTCTTTGACTTGCGTCCAGCAGGTATCATTCAAATGCTTGATCTTAAACGTCCTATCTATCGTCAAACAGCGGCCTATGGTCACATGGGACGTACGGACGTCGATCTTCCATGGGAAAAATTGGACAAGGTAGATGCCCTCAAAGCAGCTGTAGAAGCTTAACGAATAAAATTAGTTCCAAAAAACAGAATTTTAATATAAATTCTGTTTTTTTGTCTCTTGAATATACAATATAAGTGCACAATAAAAACTCATAAGATTTTCTAGTAAAATAGAATTGAACGAACTAGTTACGAAAGGAAATCTTATGAGCTACCATCATTTTACCATAGACGAGCGTGAAAGTATTCTCATTTACCGTACGCAAGGCCTAAATTTTTCTCAAATTGCTAAGTTACTTCATCGTCATCCATCTAGTATTAGTCGTGAGTGGAAGCGCCATACAAAATCAGGAGCTTATTCTCCAAATCATGCACAGGAATCGTACCATAATGCCAAATCACACTGTGGGCGGAAACGGATGCTTGAAATAGATCACAATTTAAGCAATACCGTCAAACATCTATTTCTCGATTACCAATGGTCTCCTGAAGAAATAGAAGGTCGGTTGCGAATAGAGTATGGAAAAACTGTTATTAGTTATCAAACAATCTATAGAGCCATTTACAGAGGTCATTTTGATGATAACTCACTATCTCATGGTGCTCGTGGTGTCATTCGTAAACTTCGTCATCGTGGGAAAACACGTCATACTAAAGGTCATGTTGAAAATAGAGGGAAAATATCCATTTCTCATACAATTCACGAAAGACCAGAAGAAGCTAATAATCGAACTAGAATAGGAGATTGGGAAGCCGATACTGTTGCAGGTAAAACTGGAAAAGCTTGTTTAGTTACTCTAACAGACCGTTATTCTCGTTTTCTAAAAATCAAAAAGGTAGCTGTTAAGAAAAGCAAGTTGGTAATAGAAGCTATGGTAAAACTGTTAGAACCCTTGACGAAGTATACAGTAACTCCTGATAGAGGGAAAGAATTCACGTATCATCAGAAATTGAGTGATCAATTGAACATTGAAGTCTATTTTCCTGACCCTCATGCTCCATGGCAACGAGGAACCAATGAGAACACGAATGGATTATTTAGAGAATATTTTCCAAAGGGTAGTGATCTAACATTGGTTAATGATCAGACTATTCAGCTATGGGAGAACAAACTTAATAATAGGCCACGAAAATGTCTTAACTGGAAAACACCTTATGAAGTATTCTATGGGGAAAGTATGCACTTAATTTGACAATTCAAGCTCTAGAAAACTAATAGCTCTGGTGGTGGGGTTAAAAGGTTTTTAGAGATGTATCAAAAAAGGTTGCTAATGAAATAGTGAGTATCGTGTTCCCTTGCATCTCAATATAAACGTCAAATAATTTATGGTAAGTTCAAAGCAAGTATAGCTCGAATCTTACGTTTATTATATTGGCAATACGGTGTAGAAATATACGAAGTGGGCTCTTGCCCAAACCATACTTATATGTAGGTCAGTATACCAGCAAAACTAGGCATTTCCTCTTTTATGGGATACGTAAAAAGAGTAGCTTAATAATATTCGAGTGATATGCTAATTTCAGGTATAAATATGGGAATCGCAAATTTTGGTGTCAAATTTTTTATGTTGATACGGTGGTTCGGGATTAGGAGCAAATTGAAGAATATATTCGTAATCAATAATAAGAAGACGTGATAGCAGCTCAGTCTTTGTGAGGATTATGATTCGTTTACGGGTGAGAAGAATAAAAGAAAGTAGTCTCGATAAGACCAGCTAGCAAAGGTAGTGCTGAAGGAAAACAATTTGTTAGGCCTTGGTCGTTAGCATAGACATTCAGTCGAAGAACAAACCGCTGGTGATATGACCTGCACCCCAGAAGTTAGACAGAAAAATCTAACTCTTGGGGTGTTTTTATTATGAAATTATGAGGATAAAGTTCTTATCTATGAACTGAGAAAGCAAGGGGGAAAGCTTTAAGCGACTTTTAAATCAATTTGGGATAAATATTTCTAATCTTAAGTACCTGATTAAATTGATTGATCGCTACGGAATAGAAATCGCCAAAAAAGGAAAGAATTGTTACTATTCTCCTGAATTAAAGCAGAAAATGCGGTTCTAAAAAATGAGAGTACTCCGATTGAGGGAAGAAAAACGGAAATTGTCCGAGGATTGGTAACTGAGTTTTCTTTAGACATGCTTCTAAAGATTATTAAGCTTGCCCGTTCAACCTATTATTACCACTTAAATTAGCTAGATCAAAGCGATAAGGATTATGATGTTAAAGCTGAAATTCAAGCTATTTTTACTGAGCATAAAGGAAATTACGGCCATCGTCGAATGACTTTTAAATTACGAAATCGTGTTTTTGGGGTCAATCATAAGAGGTGCAGCGGTTGATGAGCGTACTTGGTTTAATGGCTAGAATTTGCTGTAAACGCAAGTATTCTTCTCACAAAGGAGATATTGGTAAGAAAGCCGATAACCTTGATTCAACGCCAGTTTGAAGCTTCAAAACCAATGGCAAAGTGCTATACGGACGTGACAGGATTTGCCATCCCAGCAAGCACTCAAAAGCTTTATTTATCACCAGTTTTAGATGGTTTCAACAGTGAAATTATTGCTTATAATCTTTCAACGTCACCGAACTTGAAACAAGCTATTGTAGACCATATTGATTATTACAACAACAAACGTATTAAGATAAAACTGAAACTTTCTAGCCAAGGACATATTACCAAACGTGGGAATCCCTATACCAGAAATATTCTCTTTAAGTGCATTCATAACATAGCTTCAGCTAGCCACACCAATCTTTGTCATATCGCAGACTTCTATGAGAAACGGAAAAGACAATCGCAAGTGACTTCAACCAAACCACACACGATTGCCTCTATACATCGTCTTATTAGAACAATGTATTACCTCATAACGCATAACAAACTTTACGATTATACTTCTACCCAAAATCGGTAAAATTGTTTATGCCATATTATTGTAACGCCTTATCAAAAAAATCATCAGATAAGGTGTTGGTTTAGTGTACACTTTTTACACTGAATTATAGTTAAAAAAGACAATTTCCTTAGTTTGACTATGGAACTCAAACTATTTTTCGGCAAATACTTTGATATACTTGACAATGGTAGAAAAGGACTTAGTCCTGTGCAATACAGGACTAAATCCTTTACTTAAATTATTTGTCTAACTTTTTTCGGGAGCGGGGAGTATAGAGAACGAGTGGTTTTGACTATATACCAAGTAGGTTGAAGGATAAATGTTTGATTAATTGAAAATTTAGTAAGATATATAAATACCTCTTAAATATATATTAAGTAGGAATAGTTAATTAGAGATACCTTTTTAAAAATAATTACAAAATAATTAAAATAATAAAAAAATTGAAAAAAAGGTTGATAACATGCTATAATTATACCATCTATATGAATATGAAACATTGGTACTAGTAATTTGGAGCAGCCTTGTTAGTCATCTTTAATCCCTTTGGGGAAGGGGGTTAAATGCAACTTATCTGTGTTTATTGCTACATGATGTTGGATAGGTATGTCATTCCGATGTTTCAGTTTATAAGATAGGGATAGAGCGTAAGTAAAGGGGACGCTCTTTAAAATGGGGAGAAGTTATTATGAAATATATAAGTTAGCAATACTGCTGGATTCAAAAGCACTTTTATTAGCAAAGCGTTTTTTTGTCCTGCAGTTTTTTTATTTATCAAATAGTCTATTTTTTAAATTGGGAAGTAAAGATTAAAATGGTTTCTAATATTACTATCTTTTTGATGCTTTACATTTAGGATTCTTTTGTCTTAATTTCTTGATTTTTATTAGTTATGATTGTCTTTTATTGAGACCTTTTTTTCTTTATCTACTTTACATAACTTACTTAAGAAGACCAATGATAAGAGTATACCCTTTAGTGCTTTTTTTAAAAGATAAATAGTTTTATCTATTTTGTTTGGAAAAAAATAAAGTGTTTATGTAAAGTTTTTATATGTCAATATTATATTGATTTTTGTATAGGTTATAGGGGGATTTAATGGGAAAATTAAATATTATGGTTGTCTTTGGAACGAGGCCAGAGGCAATAAAAATGGCGCCGTTAATTCTTGAGTTGAAAAAACATCAAGAAACTATTAATACTATTACAGTGGTGACAGCACAACATCGTCAGATGCTTGATCAAGTTTTGGATACTTTTGAAATAGTTCCTGATTATGATTTGGATATCATGGGGAAAAATCAATCGCTTCAGGAAATTACTTCTAAAATTTTGGCTAAATTTGATCCTGTTGTAAAAAAAGAAAAACCTGATTTAGTTTTAGTTCATGGTGATACAACAACAACTTTTGCTGCCGGCTTAGTTGCATTTTACAATAAAGTAAGTATCGGTCATGTTGAGGCTGGACTTAGAACATACGATAAATATTCACCATATCCAGAGGAAATGAACCGTCAGATGACTGATAGCTTTTCTGATTTATATTTTGCACCTACTCAAGAAAGTAAGGCTAATTTATTGTCAGAAAATCATAAAAAAGAGGCTATTTATGTCACTGGTAATACAGCGATAGATGCCCTAAAACTAACAGTTAAAGATAATTATTATCATGAAGTTCTAGATAAAATTGATGATAGAAGAAAGATTATTTTAGTAACGATGCACCGTAGAGAAAATCAAGGTGAGCCAATGCATCGAGTATTCAAAACTCTTCGACTAATGGTTGATAACCATCCTGAGATTGAAGTAGTTTATCCTGTTCATTTGAGTCCCTCTGTACAAGCAGTAGCGAAAGAAGTTTTGGGTGACCATGATAGAATTCATCTAATTGCTCCTTTGGATGTTTTTGATTTCCATAATTTAGCATCTAGAAGTTATTTTATTATGTCGGATTCAGGTGGTGTTCAAGAAGAAGCTCCCTCACTTGGGAAGCCTGTCTTAGTATTACGAGATACAACGGAACGTCCAGAAGGTGTTAAAGCTGGGACACTGAAACTTGTCGGGACAGATACAAAAAAAGTGAAAGAAGCAATGGAGTCGCTTTTAACAGATGAAGCTCTATATAAAGAAATGTCTGAGGCTCCCAATCCTTATGGTGATGGAAAAGCAGCTGAAAGAATAGTTCAAGCTATTAAAGTGTACTTTAATTTAGCAGATTCTGTTTCAGAGTTCCATGAAGGGGGAGATTAGGTGTGAAAAAAGATAAAAAAGTCTGGTATTGGATTTTATTTTTGATTTTCTTTGAAGCTTTATTGTTTTCTTATTGTTATCAATCCAATCCTGAGTACTTTATGTTTGAGTCTATCCTTCTTGTTCTAGGTATTGGCGCAGTATGTTTTTTATCTGAACTTCTGATTACCTGGATGATAATTTTAAGTTTTGCTTTAAGTATTTTTATTTTGGTTAGTGGTGTTGTCTATATATCACTTCAAGATACTTTAGTACTTATTTTTTTAGTTTTTCCTTTGTTGCTTGGAATTTTATCAAAGATTAAGTCTTATTTTTTTATAAATATATTTCTTCTGTTCAAATTGAGGAAAGAAAAAGCTAGAAAATCTTATCAAGCAGTATTAAAAAGAAATTAAATTGAATGAGAATAAATTTATTAATGCGCTTTTTGATTCATTATTCTCATGAAGAACAGTTTTTTTGAATTGGATCCTCGAGAATATAATCATTTTGATTACTAGTATTTATCTTAAAAATTTCAAAACAGTTGAATCGTTTTGAGCAAATTTTTTTATGTTGCTGATGGAAGTTTCTTAATTTTTATCAAAAAAATGATTCAAGAAACTTAAATGATTTTTTTATAAAGATAGTCTTGAAAAGACAGTTAAAAGGGATAACATTCGATTGGGGAAATAATCATCAAAGTATTCAATTTCAGACAGGATTTCTTGAAATTAATAAGAATAATTTAAAAAAAATTTGATGATTATAGTGAGTTAATTAGCAATTTAAACCGTCAACTAGAGACAGATATAATTGTTGAATATTAGGGGGAAAAAAATTATGACCATTACTAATTTGTTTTTTGTATTTGCTTTATCTATTAGTCTTCTTTTTGTTATTACTTTCATAGTTTTATTTATCCAGTATACAATTATCTATGAACGTGTTTCCCATAATTTCAAGGCGGTGGAACATGGTTAGTCAATTTTTAATGATTTTTACGCTAGTATCGATTTGGATTTCTTTAATTTGGGGAGTAGTTATCCTAGTTTCTGGTGTTCATTTTTGGCTAAAGCATAGTGATTTTAAAGTAGATAAGAAAGCATTGCCTTATTATCCGAAGGTTACTATTGTCGTCCCAGCACATAATGAAGATGTCGTTATTGCACAGACTGCAAAAGCTATATTAAATTTGAATTATCCACATGACAAAGTTGAGTTACTTTTATTTGCGGACAATTGTTCAGATAGTACTTATGAAGAGTGTCTATCTGTTCAGGCATTACCAGAATATGAAGGGCGTAATATCACAATTATTAACCGCAAAGGAACTGGTGGAAAAGCGGGTGTTCTTAATGATGCGCTCAAGATGGCAGAAGGTGATTATATTTGTATTTATGATGCGGATGCCATGCCTGAAAAGAATGCACTTTACTTTTTAGTTAAGGAAGTTTTAAAAGATCCAGAAAGAAGAGTAGCTGCTTTTGGACGGAATAAAACAAGAAATGCAAAACAAAATTTCTTAACACGTTGTATAAATCAAGAAATTGTCGTAACGCAACGTGTACACCATGTTGGAATGTGGCATTTGTTTAAAATAGGTCGTATTCCAGGTACTAATTTTATTATTCAAACTGATTTTGTAAAAAGTATTGGTGGTTGGAGAAATGGTGCTTTAACAGAAGATACAGATATTTCCTTCAAGATTATGCAAAGCGGTAAATTAATTGCATTGGCATATAATTCCGAGGCGTTTCAACAAGAACCTGAGACCCTTAAAAGTTACTATATGCAACGAAAACGTTGGGCCAAAGGTAATTACGAAGTTGTTTTATCAAATTTTAAACACTTGTTCGGTAAAGGAAATTGGCGAGTAAAACTAGAAGTTGCTAATTACTCTTGTATTTTCTTCTGGTTTAATGGAGCGATTGTCTTATCAGATTTAATTTTCTTTGCCAATGTTTTAGCTATTATTTTACATCCTTTCTTTCCTACTATACAAATTCCGTTTGCATTTGATGCAAGTAATATATACATAGCTCAATTGATGTTATTTAATTGGCTATTAATGATTGGTTTGTATTTATTACAAATCAATGTTGCGTTAGCATCGCAATTCGGACAAGCGACAAGTAAGCAAGTTTGGCTAGCGATTCTCTCTTATTTTAGTTACGCACAGTTGTTCATTATTGTTTCTTTAGATTCGTTGTGGTCTATTATCATGGATAAAGTTCTTCACCGTGAAGGAACAACATGGGTTAAAACTAAACGTTTTGCAGAATAGGAGTGTATATGAAAATAAAATACTTTAAATATTTTTGGTTTATAGTAACCCTTGGTCTATTTGTTTTTTTGATGTTTTCAGTAAGAATTAAAACCAAGACAGATATTCGTAATAGGATTTACCAACAGTGGGAGAGACACTTCGTAGTAAAAGATGGTAATGAAGCTTATATCAAAACTACAAATGATAAAGATAAGGACATTGTACTCTCGGAGTCCCAAAGTTACGGGATGCTAATAACTGTTAGAGCGGCTCAGAAAGGTCTAGCGAGTCAACAAGATTTTGAAAGACTCTACAAATATTATTTATCTCATCGTATTGAAGGAAGTCAATTGATGTCTTGGGAACAAATTGTTCAAAAGAGTTCTAAAAATGTTGACGAACACAATGCAACGGACGGAGATCTTTATATTGCTTATGCTTTAATTGAAGCCTCAAAACAGTGGCCAAGTCAGAAAGACGAGTATCAAACGCAGTCTAAGGCTATCTTGCAGGATATTCTCAAATATAATTATAATGAAAATACTGGAATCTTAACTGTTGGGAACTGGGCAAACAGAGATTCAAAGTATTATAATCTAATGAGAACATCTGATGCTTTACCAAAGCAATTCCAATCATTTTATGAAGTTACTAAAGATAAAAAATGGTTGAGTATTAGCGATAAGATGTTAAGCAGTCTGGAAACAATTAGTTCTCAAACAGAAACCGGATTAATTCCAGATTTTATCTGGGTTGACCAATCGGGAGTTCGTAATGTTAAGCCTCATACTATCTCCTCCCAGTTTGACTCTACTTATTCTTATAACGCTTGTCGTCTTCCATACAATCTTACACAAAGTAACGATGAAAAGAGTCAGAGAGTCCTCAGTAAGCTATTGGATTTCTTCATGACACAGAAGAATATTTTTTCTAATTATAATTTAGATGGTAATTTTTTAGATGACCATCAGGCTGCATGTTTTAAAGCACCAATTGCTCTTGCAGCTGATAAAGATTCAGGATATTTGAAATTGGTTCAGCAAAATAAAATAGTTTTTATGCAGAACCTACCAGTAAATAATTATTATGATTCTGCAATTATTACTTTGGTTACCATGGAATTTTTTTAAATTATCATTATAGTATTTAGTTTGAATAGAAGAATACTTTAAGTAAATTTGAAGGTATACTATTGAGCTATTAATATGAGATGGTGATTGTATTCTTTTTCAGTATTTAAGAACGTTAATTGATAAAAAGTCTTTTAAATAGCTAGAGTATTAAGAAAAATTACAAAGTAGTTATTAATCACGAATAACTTAGAAACTTCCCTAAAGCTGTTCTCTAGAAACAGATATTAAGGGAAGTTTTTTGATTGTATATGATAAATGTTTAGAACTGTCTCACCCTCTTTTTATGTTTTAGCTTAGCTTTCTATGGTATAATAGTACCATGACTATTATTAATCAATTCGTCACTTTGGCGAGTCACCTTGTATTTATAGGATTGAGCTACCATATGCTGATTAGCCTCTTTGATTGGGCGAAGATTATCAAAAATCCGATTGAAAATACTGGAAAATTGAAACTCTTTTTGCTCTTTATCAGTATTGCCTTAGGCTACCTTATCAGTTCCTTTATTCTGTCGGTTTTAGCTTTTGGACAGAATATGGCCAGCTCGATTTCTTAAATTAGTGATTTTAAAAGACTTTTGATATAATACAAAAAGATGAAAATGACCCTTGAAAGGAATCCTTATGGATAAAATTATTGTGCAGGGTGGCAACACTCGATTAAGTGGTGAGGTTGTCATTGAAGGTGCTAAAAACGCTGTCCTCCCTTTGTTGGCGGCGACTATCTTGGCCTCGGAAGGTCAAACAACCTTAACTAATGTTCCAATCTTGTCAGATGTTTACACGATGAATAATGTTGTTCGTGGTTTAGATATTGCTGTAGACTTTGACGAGGAAACAATACCGTTGTTGTTGATGCTAGTGGAGAAATTCTCGATCAAGCACCATATGAGTATGTTAGTAAGATGCGTGCATCAATCGTAGTTCTTGGACCTATTCTTGCCCGTAATGGTCACGCTAAGGTCTCAATGCCTGGCGGTTGTACGATTGGTAGTCGTCCAATCGACCTCCACCTCAAAGGTTTGGAAGCAATGGGTGCTAAAATTACCCAAGTTGGTGGTGACATTACTGCGACGGTAGAAAACCTTAAAGGTGCAACGATTTATATGGACTTCCCATCTGTTGGTGCCACTCAAAACCTTATGATGGCAGCAACTTTGGCTGATGGTGTTACAACCATTGAAAATGCTGCGCGTGAACCAGAAATCGTTGACTTGGCCCTTCTTCTTAACGAGATGGGAGCAGACGTCAAAGGTGCTGGAACTGAAACGCTCGTGATTAAAGGTGTTAAAGCTCTCCATGGTACTAAACATGCAGTTGTTCAGGACCGTATTGAAGCAGGTACCTTTATGGTAGCAGCGGCTATGACTTCTGGAGATGTCCTCATCAAAGATGCTATCTGGGAACATAACCGTCCTTTGATTTCAAAATTATTGGAAATGGGTGTCGATGTTAAGGAAGAAGAAGGCGGCATTCGTGTTAAATCTGATGTTTCTCAATTGAAACCAGTAACCGTTAAAACTCTACCTCACCCAGGTTTCCCAACTGACATGCAGGCTCAATTTACAGCACTTATGGCAGTGGTAAACGGTGAATCAACCATGATTGAAACTGTTTTTGAGAATCGCTTCCAACACTTGGAAGAAATGCGTCGTATGGGACTTCATTCAGAAATCCTTCGTGATACGGCTATGATTCACGGTGGTTTGCCACTTCAAGGTGCTCAAGTTATGTCTACTGACCTTCGAGCTTCGGCAGCACTTATTCTTACAGGAATGGTGGCTGAAGGAACAACGACTGTTGGTAAATTAACTCACTTGGATCGTGGTTACTATCAATTCCATGAGAAACTAGCTAAACTAGGAGCAAATATTTCACGTGTAAGTGAGGCTTAGTATGGAAACTGGTAAAGGCTATGTTTTTCGTCAATTATTACTTGTTTTAAGTGTGTGTGTGATTGGCCTTGCTTTTCTAGCTATCGGTTTGATGGTTGGCTATGCTGTTTTAGGAGAGGGCAAGGATCCTATAAGCATCTTAAAACCAGAAACTTGGCAGACAATTGTTGCTAAATTTACAGGAAAATAAAAGGGAGTGGGAAGTAATCCCGCTCCTTTAGTCATGACATTCATATAAAAGAAAGAGAACAATGGCAAAAAGAAAGACATCTTTAACAAATAAACAGAAACGTCAGCTAGTTTCGTTACTAATAGCGGTCTTGATTGCAGTTTTAGGTTACATTGGAACGAGTAATAAGCTCTCACCTAACAATCCAATCAAGCAGGTAGCTAGTCTAGTCTCGGGAAAATCCAATAACTCCGTCAAATCAAATGGCTCAACAAGTGGGCAGTCTACGCCACAAGAGCAACTCGCAGAGACGGTGATGACCAGCTCCGTCAAGAGTCAACTAGGAAACGTTATAGAATGGAATGGGGCTGGTGCCTATATTGTTAACGGTAATAAGACCAATCTTAATGCTAAGGTATCTAGCCAACCCTATGCTAATAACCAAGTCAAAACAGTTCAAGGACAAACGGTTCCTACAGTTGCGAATGCCTTGTTAAGTAAAGCGACTAGACAGTACAAAAATCGTCAAGAAACAGGGAATGGCTCAACCTCTTGGACACCAGCTGGATGGCATCAAGTTCACAATCTTTCAGGAGAGTATCGCCATGCCGTAGACCGAGGTCATTTGTTAGGTTATGCACTTGTAGGTGGTCTCAAAGGATTTGATGCCTCAACTTCAAATCCAGAAAATATTGCCGTTCAAACTGCTTGGGCTAACCAAGCTAATAGCGAAAGTTCCACAGGCCAAAACTATTATGAAAGCCTGGTACGAAAAGCTCAGGATAAAAATAAACGTGTCCGTTATCGCGTCACCCTTATTTATGAAGGAGATAACCTGATTCCATCAGGATCACATCTTGAAGCCAAGTCAGCAGATGGCTCGCTTGAGTTCAACGTCTTCGTTCCAAATGTCCAACAGGGAATTACCCTAGATTATTATTCAGGGAAAGTAACGGTGAATTAATAAAACAAACGACTCCAATAGGAGTCGTTTTTAGTATCTAGAAAAAAACAAAACCCACCCGTAGGTGAGCTTTTTGTTTTATTCACTAGCTTGCTCCCATTGTTTAGAGAGGTAGCGAGAGTAGCTAGAAATAGCAAAGTTAACCACGAAATAAGCTAAAGCCACAATACCGTATAAGGTAAAGATTTGACTAGGTTCGTAGTAACCACCCATCAAAATCTGACTCTTACCAAACAATTCTTGTAAGGCGATAACAGAGTAAAGGAAAGAAGTATCCTTGATAACTGTTACGAATTGAGAAATGATAGATGGTAACATCTTACGAATAGCTTGTGGGAAGATGATGTAAATAAAAATTTGTTTGTTGTTAAATCCTTGAGACAAGCCGGCTTCCGTTTGGCCATGGTCGATAGAGTTCAGTCCCCCACGAATGATTTCTGCTAAGGCAGCAGAGGTAAAGACCGTGAAAGAGGTAATCCCTGCCGCAGTTGACTTGAGTTGGAAGACCAAGAAGATAATGAAAATCCAAAGCAAGTTAGGAACGTTACGGACGAACTCAACGTAGATAGAAGCAATCCAACGAAGGATAGGATTCTTTCCGTTACGCATCACCGCCAGAATTGTTCCGAACAGGGTAGATAGCACGATGATGAAGAAAGACAAGTAAAGGGTCGTCCACATCCCTTGTGCCAAGAATTTAAGGTTAGTAGCTGATAAAACTTCTGACATAGTGGACCTCCTTAGTAAGCTTTCTTATTCTCTTCTTCTTTACGACGTGCCCAAGTAGCTAGAGGGAAACACATGATAAAGTAGAGGAAGGCAGCCCCAGCAAAGGCCGGCACATAGTTAGTGGTATCATAAGCCCAAGCCTTAGCAGTGAACATGATATCCGCCCCAGAAATGATAGCAACTGTTGAAGTGTTCTTAATCAAGTTAACCACTTGGTTGGTCAATGGTGGCAAGATAGTACGGACTGCTTGAGGCAAGATGATGATACGCATGGTATCAGCGTAGGTGAATCCTTGAGACAAAGCCGCTTCGGTTTGACCTTTAGGAACCGCCTCGATACCTGTACGAATAATTTCAGAGATATAGGCTCCTGTGTAGACCCCTACACAAAGGATAGCTGTCAATGAAATTGGAATCATGATATGGCCATCAGTCAAGATTGAAATCCCATAGAAGACAACCACGAATTGCACGAGCAAGGGTGTGTTCTGGAAGATTTCGACATAAACACGTGAAATGCCACGAAGGACCTTGTTATGAGTCGAACTCATAGCCCCAAAGATGAGCCCAAGAAGAAGAGCTACAATCAAGGCACCAATTGAAATGCCAAGGGTGTAAAAGAAACCTTTGGCAAACTGCCCAAAGTTAGCGAAGAAAGCAGCCCAACGTTCAAGAGCGAAAGGACTAGCCGTTTCAGTTAAAAGATACATAAATTCAGGACTCCTTTCTATTTATCTTCAGCCTTAGCTGGTTTCAAGTGATACTTATCGTAAAGTTTTTTTGAAGGGTACCATCTTTTTGCCATTTAGCAATCAAATCGTTGGTATAATCAATCAATTCTTGGTTAGACTTGCTTGAGGCGATACCGTACTCTTGTGTTTTGAAACCTTCTTTTAAGGTTTTAGTTTTCTTGCTTTCATATCCAGAGAGGATAGATTTATCAACTGAGAAAGCATCTACACGGTGAGCATAAAGAGATACAGCCAATTCTGGGAAAGAACCGAGTTGAACGTAGTTGAACTTAAGGTTATGGGCTGAGGCATATTCCTGCAAGGCAGCCTTTGTTGACGCACCTTGAGAAACACCGATAGTCTTACCATTCAAATCTGAGATTTTGTTAATCCCTGAATCCTTAAGAACCAAGAAACCGATTTGGTCATAGTAGTAAGGAGTTGAGATGGCGTAAGAAGCCTTACGTTCATCATTGATGGTATAGGTAGCGATAAGCAAGTCGATAGTACCGTTATCCATAAGTGGTTCACGAGTTTGCGTCGTTACTGGGATATAATTCACTTTAACTTTTAACTCATCAGCAATCTTCTTAGCAAGATCAACTTCCATACCTTCGTAGGTATTAGTCTTAGCAGAATAGTAACCAAAGTTAGGAACGTCTTGCTTCACGCCGACATTGAGTGTCCCTCGCTTAACAATCTTTTGGACTGCTTTACTATCAAGAAGCTTACTAGTGTCTTCCGCCTTAGTCTTGTGACTCGAGATAAGAAAAATAGTGAGAATTGCCAAGCTTGCAACAGTTAGGTAACGTAAGATTTTTTTGAAAATCATAGGCAACCTCCTTAGGCATCCACTTGGACACGATCAGAGTTGTGGTCAATAATCTTAGAAAGGAATTGAACTGCACGAGGTTCAGTTGGATTGTCGAAGAAACCATCCACATCCGTAGTGTCTACAAGAACTTGACCTTCAGCCATGAAAATGATACGGTCAGCCACACTGCGGGCAAAGCCCATTTCGTGGGTTACGACAACCATGTTCATACCACCTTTGGCAAGGTTTTGCATAACCGCAAGCACGTCACCGATAGTCTCTGGGTCAAGAGCTGACGTTGGTTCGTCAAAGAGCAAGAGCTCAGGGTTCATAGCAAGACCACGGGCAATAGCGATACGTTGTTTTTGCCCACCAGAAAGCATGCCTGGATAAGAATCTTTCTTGTCCCACATGTTAACGTAGCGAAGGAATTTTTCAGCAGTCTTTTCGGCGTCTGCCTTACTGATTCCAAGAACCTTGATAGGTGCCAAGGTTACATTTTCAAGAACGGTTTTGTGAGGGTAAAGGTTAAAGTGTTGGAAAACCATCCCCGCTTCCTTACGAAGCTCAACCAAATCTTTGGCAGAAGCTTCCGTCACATTATGTCCATTAACGATAAGTGTACCGTTATCGATTGATTCCAAGGCATTGATTGTACGGATAAGGGTAGATTTCCCTGATCCAGAAGGGCCCAAGAGAACCACAACTTGTCCTTTTTCAATTTCTAGATTGATATCACGAAGTGCATGATAGTCTCCGTAATATTTATTAACATTTTTAAATTCAATAAGTGCCATAAGAGCCTCCTATAATGGATTTACTTGTTAGCTTTTCTAACATATATTGAATTTTAGCATAAGTAAAGTCGAAAGTCAAAAAATTCCGAATATTCTTTCAAAACGTTCGGTTTTTACTAAATAATTAATCATTTTTTGATATAAATATGAGAAAAACAAAAACCCACCCGTAGGTGAGTTTTTATTTTATTCACTAGCTTGCTCCCATTGTTTAGAGAGGTAGCGAGAGTAGCTAGAGATGGCAAAGTTAACCACGAAATAAGCTAAAGCCACAATACCGTATAAGGTAAAGATTTGACTAGGTTCGTAGTAACCACCCATCAAAATCTGACTCTTACCAAACAATTCTTGTAAGGCGATAACAGAGTAAAGGAAAGAAGTATCCTTGATAACTGTTACGAATTGAGAAATGATAGATGGTAACATCTTACGAATAGCTTGTGGGAAGATGATGTAAATAAAGATTTGTTTGTTGTTAAATCCTTGAGACAAGCCGGCTTCTGTTTGACCATGGTCGATAGAGTTCAGTCCCCCACGAATGATTTCCGCCAAGGCAGCTGAAGTAAAGACCGTGAAAGAGGTAATCCCTGCAGCAGTTGACTTGAGTTGGAAGACCAGGAAGATAATGAAAATCCAAAGCAAGTTAGGAACGTTACGGACGAACTCAACGTAGATAGAAGCAATCCAACGAAGGATAGGATTCTTTCCGTTACGCATCACCGCCAGAATTGTTCCGAACAGGGTAGATAGCACGATGATGAAGAAAGACAAGTAAAGAGTCGTCCACATCCCTTGTGCCAAGAATTTAAGGTTAGTAGCTGATAAACTTCTGACATAGTGGACCTCCTTAGTAAGCTTTCTTATTCTCTTCTTCTTTACGACGTGCCCAGGTAGCTAGAGGGAAACACATGATAAAGTAGAGGAAGGCAGCCCCAGCAAAGGCCGGCACATAGTTAGTGGTATCATAAGCCCAAGCCTTAGCTGTGAACATGATATCTGCCCCAGAGATAATGGCAACTGTAGAAGTATTCTTAATCAAGTTAACCACTTGGTTGGTCAATGGTGGCAAGATAGTACGGACTGCTTGAGGCAAGATGATGATACGCATGGTATCAGCGTAGGTGAATCCTTGAGACAAAGCGGCTTCGGTTTGACCTTTAGGAACTGCCTCGATACCTGTACGAATAATTTCAGAGATATAGGCTCCTGTGTAGACACCTACACAAAGGATAGCTGTCAATGAAATTGGAATCATGACATGACCATCAGTCAAGATTGAAATCCCATAGAAGACAACCACGAATTGCACGAGCAAGGGTGTGTTCTGGAAGATTTCGACATAAACACGTGAAATGCCACGAAGGACCTTGTTATGAGTCGAACTCATAGCCCCAAAGATGAGCCCAAGAAGAAGAGCTACAATCAAGGCACCAATTGAAATGCCAAGGGTGTAAAAGAAACCTTTGGCAAACTGCCCAAAGTTAGCGAAGAAAGCAGCCCAACGTTCAAGAGCGAAAGGACTAGCCGTTTCAGTTAAAAGATACATAAATTCAGGACTCCTTTCTATTTATCTTCAGCCTTAGCTGGTTTCAAGTGATACTTATCGTAAAGTTTTTGAAGGCTACCATCTTTTTGCCATTTAGCAATCAAATCGTTGGTATAATCAATCAACTCTTGGTTAGACTTGCTTGAGGCAATACCGTATTCTTGTGTTTTGAAACCTTCATCCAGGATCTTGGTTTTATCACTTTCGTAACCTGACAAGATTGATTTATCACCAGCAAAAGCGTCAATACGGTAAGCATAGAGTGATACGGCTAACTCAGGATAAGATCCGAGTTGAACGTAGTCAAACTTAAGGTTATTAGCTGAAGCGTACTCTTCAACAGCAGCTTTGGCAGATGACCCTTGAGACACTCCAATAGTTTTACCGTTTAGGTCAGAAAGTTTCTTATAGCCAGATTTGGTTTGAACGAGGAAACCGATCTGGTCGTAGTAGTAAGGATTTGACATGGCATATGAAGCTTTACGCTCATCTGTAATGGTATAAGTAGCGATAAGCATGTCAATAGTCCCGTTGTCCATAAGGGCTTCACGAGTTTGAGGGGTAACTGCTGTAAAATTCACCTTAACCTTAAGTTCTTTGGCGATTTTCTTAGCGAGGTCAATTTCCATACCTTGATAGGTATTGGTTTTGGCTGAGTAGTAACCAAAGTTTGGGACATCCTGTTTGACACCAACGTTTAGAGTCCCTTTTTTGACAATTTTTTGAATTGCAGCACTATTGAGTAGTTTACTGCTTTCATCTGCCTGACTACTTTTAGTGTTCCAGAGGAGAACTGCTACAAAAGCTATAACAGAGATAGCTAAAATGCGACTAAGTTTCTTGATTAACATAAGTCCTCCTTAGGCGTCCACTTGGACACGATCAGAGTTGTGGTCGATAATCTTAGAAAGGAATTGAACCGCACGAGGGTTCAGTTGGATTGTCGAAAGAAACCATCCACATCCGTAGTGTCTACAAGAACTTGACCTTCAGCCATGAAAATGATACGGTCAGCCACACTGCGGGCAAAGCCCATTTCGTGGGTTACGACAACCATGTTCATGCCACCTTTGGCAAGGTTTTGCATAACCGCAAGCACGTCACCGATAGTCTCTGGGTCAAGGGCTGACGTTGGTTCGTCAAAGAGCAAGAGCTCAGGATTCATGGCAAGACCACGGGCGATAGCGATACGTTGTTTTTGTCCACCAGAAAGCATACCAGGGTATGAATCCTTCTTGTCCCACATGTTAACGTAGCGAAGGAATTTTTCAGCAGTCTTTTCAGCGTCTGCCTTACTGATTCCAAGAACCTTGATGGGTGCCAAAGGTTACATTTTCAAGAACGGTTTTATGCGGGTAGAGGTTAAAGTGCTGGAATACCATCCCCGCTTCCTTACGCAATTCTACCAAGTCTTTGGCAGAAGCTTCTGTCACATTATGTCCGTTAACGATAAGCGTACCGTTATCGATGGATTCCAAGGCATTGATTGTACGGATAAGGGTAGATTTCCCAGACCCAGAAGGTCCCAAGAGAACCACAACTTGTCCTTTTTCAATTTCTAGATTGATGTCACGAAGTGCATGATAATCTCCGTAGTATTTATTAACATTTTTAAATTCAATAAGTGCCATAAGAGCCTCCTAAAATTTTACATTAATATATGTAACAACAAGAGTGTATTTTACTATAGATATAGGAAAATGTCAAAAATGTTTGAAAATTCAATCATAATGTTCGCCTCTTTTAACCGATTACACATAGCAAAGGTATCTCAAAAAAGAAGGAAAGCTTGTATATCAGCTCAATATCTATAGTAGAAACTTGGTCCTTAACCTATTTTTTGGTATAATATGTTTGATACGTAAAGTTTTCTACTTTACAAAATTGAATGACTTAAGAAAACCGATGAGGTGTTTATATGAAAAAAATTCTTGTTGTTGATGATGAAAGACCGATTTCGGATATCATCAAGTTTAATCTAACTAAAGAAGGTTATGAAGTGGTTACAGCCTTTGATGGTCGTGAAGCTTTGGAGCAGTTTGAAGCTGAAAAAGCCAGACTTGGTCATCCTGGACTTGATGTTGCCTGAACTAGATGGTTTAGAAGTTGCTAAGGAAATTCGAAAGACAAATCATACACCAATTATCATGCTCTCAGCTAAGGATAGCGAGTTTGATAAGGTTATCGGGCTAGAAATTGGGGCAGATGACTATGTGACGAAACCATTTCTAATCGTGAATTGTTGGCACGTATCAAAGCTCACTTGCGTCGTACAGAGACTATTGAAACAGCAGCAGAAGAAAGCTCTAACTCAGGCAAGCAGGAGATTTCAATTGGTGAGTTGATTATTGTTCCAGATGCATTTGTTGCTAAAAAACGTGGAAATGAAGTCGAACTCACACACCGTGAATTTGAGTTGCTTTTCCATTTGGCAACTCATATGGGACAAGTGATGACGCGTGAACATTTGCTTGAAACTGTTTGGGGTTATGATTATTTTGGTGATGTTCGTACGGTTGACGTAACCATTCGTCGTCTCCGTGAAAAAATTGAAGATACACCTAGTCGTCCTGAATATATTTTGACGCGTCGTGGTGTTGGTTATTATATGAAGAATTATGACTAGTATTGGCTTAAACATCACAAGCTTTGAACTAGCCTTACTCTTTACGCTCCTCTTTGTGGCTTTCTACTTTATTTTTCTTGCATATCGTGATTATCGACGAGTCAAAAATATTCGAAAGTTGACCAAGAGAGTCAAGTCCCTAATGGCGGGTAACTATAATGAGGAGTTACGCTTAAAGGGTGATTCAGAGCTTTTAGAGCTAGCTGACAGCTTGAATGATTTATCGGACGTTTTTCGTTTGACGCATGAAAATCTAGCCCAGGAAAAAAAAACCGCTTATCATCAGTCCTCTCTTATATGAGTGATGGAGTCATTGCGACTAATCGAAGTGGTCAAATTACCATGATTAATAGCACAGCTCAGCGTTTGTTGAATCTAGATTTTGAAACAGCGACACAGATGTCCATTTTAGATTTATTAGATGGCGAAAATCCCTATACTTATAATGAATTGTTATCTAAGACTCCTGAGATTCATTTGTCTCGTCGAGATGCCAACGATGAGTTTGTGACCCTACGCGTTAACTTTGCCCTTATTCGTAAAGAATCTGGTTTTATCTCAGGTCTGGTTGCCGTCCTTCACGATGCCACTGAGCAGGAAAAAGAAGAGCGGGAACGCCGACTCTTTGTATCAAACGTTAGTCATGAGTTGCGTACACCTTTGACTTCTGTAAAATCTTATCTGGAGGCACTTGATGATGGTGCTCTTGACGAAGAGATTGCCCCTAACTTTATCAAAGTTTCTTTGGATGAGACCAATCGTATGATGCGAATGATTTCTGACCTCTTGGCACTGTCTCGTATTGACAATAAGAGTACCCAACTTGACGTTGAAATGACTAATTTCACAGCCTTCATGACCTATATCTTGAATCGTTTTCGATCAGATTAAGAGTCAAGAAACCAATACAGGTAAAACTTACGAAATTATTCGAGATTATCCGGTAAACTCGATTTGGGTGGAGATTGATACAGATAAGATGACCCAGGTCGTGGATAATATTCTTAATAATGCTATCAAGTATTCGCCTGATGGTGGTAAGATTACAGTGTCTATGAAGACAACTGATTCACAGTTGATTGTTTCTATTTCTGACCAAGGTTTGGGTATTCCTAAGAAAGATTTGCCTTTGATTTTCGACCGTTTTTACCGTGTTGATAAGGCCAGAAGTCGTGCCCAAGGTGGAACTGGTCTAGGCTTGTCTATTGCAAAAGAAATTATTAAACAACATAAGGGCTTTATTTGGGCTAAGAGTGAGTATGGTAAGGGTTCAACTTTTACAATTGTGCTTCCATATGACAAGGATGCCATGATGGTTGATGAATGGGAGATGTAGTAAAAATGACCTCAGATTTAGGGTTTAAATATAGTATTTTGGCTTCAGGGTCAACTGGTAATTCCTTTTACTTGGAAACTCCAGAGAAGAAGATTCTTGTAGATGCTGGTTTGTCTGGTAAGAAAATCACAAGTTTGCTAGCTGAGATTGATCGTGATCCGAGCGATTTGGATGCTATCTTAGTTACGCATGAACACAAGGATCACATCCATGGTGTAGGCGTTTTAGCTCGTAAATATGGCATGGATATCTACGCCAACGAGAAAACCTGGCAGATTATGGATAGTAAAAATATGCTTGGCAAGATTGATAATACCCAGAAACATGTTTTTTCTCGTGATAAGCTTCTGACCTTTGGAGACATTGATATTGAGTCTTTTGGAGTTAGTCACGATGCTATTGATCCACAGTTCTATCGCTTTATGAAAGATGGAAAGAGTTTTGTCATGTTGACGGATACGGGTTATGTTTCTGATCGTATGGCAGGTATTATTGAGAATGCCGATGGCTATCTGATTGAGTCCAATCATGATGTTGAAATCCTTAGAGCAGGTTCATATCCTTGGTCAACCAAGCAACGTATCCTCTCTGATCAAGGTCACTTGTGTAATGAAGATGGAGCGGATGCTATGATTCGTACCATTGGTAATAAAACTAAAAAAATCTACTTGGGTCACCTTTCCAAAGAAAATAATATCAAGGAGTTGGCCCACATGACGATGGAAAATCAGTTGGCACGTGCTGACTTTGGTGTTGGAACTGACTTTAAAGTTTATGATACCTCACCAGACACAGCGACTCCACTGACAGACATTTAAAAATAGCAGAAGAGCTGCACTAATGCGTTTAGTGCAGCTCTTTTAAAAGGAATGTATTTATGAAAAGTAATTTATCTCTCGTTAGGGTTTGTCTCGCTCGGTTTGGGAATTCTTGGGATTCCTCTTCCTATCTTACCCACAACACCTTTTCTACTTTTAGCCATTGCTTGCTTTGCTAGAAGTTCCAAACGTTTTGAGAAATGGTTATACCATACTAAGTTGTATCAAAGATATGTAGCTGATTTTCGAGAAACCAAATCAATTGCCAAAGAACGAAAGAAAAAGATTATCATCCAAATCTATGTTTTGATGGGGAATCTCAATCTTTTTTGCACCTATCCTTTGGGTGAAAATCGGACTCTTTTGCCTGACGGTCTTCATCACTTATTATCTCTTTAAGGTTATTCCTGATAAAGACTAAGCTATCATCAAAAAATGAGACTTCCAAGATGGAAGATACAAAAATTAATTAGCACTATAATTTCTGTAGTGGGTTGAACTATTGCAGAGATTATAGTGCTTTTTGAGTGTACACAAAAAGTCCCATAAGAACTATAATGAAAAGCGACCAAACCATCATTAGGAAGAACTTATGAGACTTATTAAGAATACCACAGAATTAATCGGAATTAAAGACCCTAACATCATTATTTCACTTGTTTTTGAAACTGATACTCACATCGAGATTCATGTAAAACTTAATTGCCTTGCACCACTTTATTCTCATTACCAAGGGAAGATGAGCGAATATGACTTTCAAAGCCCTTCCTAAATTCTTCTCGAACAAGTTGGGACTCCAACACTACTACGTCTTAAGGAACGCTGTTCCCAGTGTAAAGGATGTAAGAGAGTAACTGTAGCAGAGACATTCAGTTGAAGAGCAAACCACCCGCAAGATGATCTACCCTTAAAAAAGTTAGACAGAAAATGGCTCTTTGGCAAAATGATGAAATAATTTTCTCAATGTTTTTAATGTTTGTTTCGGAGTTTTTTGCGAAGTTCGTATACAAAATTTGAAAGTCTATATAATACTTTATTTACAGGAATATTAAATTCACCGATAAATTCCTCAATATGAGGGGCAAAGTTAGACTTAAATTTTGTTAGACCGTCATCAAGACTACCCTCAACTCCTCCCATATTGGCCCATATAATGTTGTCATTATATGCATCTTCAAAAACTCTAGGATATAGCTTATACTGTGGGTAGAACTTCTTAAAATCTTCATTCATCCCAGCATAGAGCATTTCCATTGTATTACCAAATTTTATTGATAAAATACCTGCAATAACTAGTTCCTTATCATAATCTTTTACATAATCTTCGAGCTCAGTGATATATTTTTTTATAGATGTCTCTTGCTGTTTCAATTTTTTCAAACGTTTCTTTTGATTATCTGAAGTTTCAGAAAGGTTATCTTGAATTTCAATTAACTGAGCTTTGTACTGCTCCAAACGCTTGGGTAGATTAACTTTTGCTAGATGAAGATAAGCATCATTACCATATATTTTCATTAACTTTCTGAAATATTCCTCATTTCGGAGGGAAACCCCTTTACGAGATTCGGTAAGTGCAATAACATTAGAGAATGCTTTGAGATCATCAATTGTTCCTCGATAAGTTTGAACACCACGTTTATCAGAATCTTTTATTAAACGCTTTGTGTGTTTAGGAAAAGTATTAATAATATTCTCCTTTGTATAAACATTAGCCTGATAGCGTGGTTGAATACTCTGGGAAATGTTTTGGGTCCGACCTGTCCATTCGGCACCACATTTTTGTAAGATTTCTATTGTTTTTAGTGTATTAATATTTTCTTCAACATTCTCACCAATGAGGTAAGATTTGAGAATAAGGGATGGGTCAAATTTAATAAAAAGTGCACGTTTTGTTTTTGCAATTTTTTTAAGAGAATCAATAACAAAAGTCACTAATTCTATATTAGAGTAGTTCATTATTGGACCACGCGGAATGTAGAGCATAGTCAGACCTAGAGGAAGCCTACGTATTAGAATAGATGCAGTTGCTACTAGTCTGCCATCTTTATAAAATCCGATTCGCTCATTATTCCAATTGTCCTTAATTTTAGCCCAATTACTGCTCTGTAAAAGATTAACTTGGTCACTGTTTTTTACAAAGTGATCATGTTCTTCAGCAGAAATTCCAATTTTATAACTATACATTACAATACCCACTTTCTAATAGCGTAAGCAACACCAGATTCATCATTTGATTTTGTGATGTGTTTCGCAATTTTCTTCAATTCTGGATTACCATTTTCCATAACAACAGGAGAGCCAACGACTTCAAGCATAGCACGGTCATTTTCTTCATCACCGATAGCCATAGTTTCTTCTTTCGAAAGACCGAGTTTTTCAGCAAGATGGGTTACAGCAATCCCTTTGTTGGCTGTTTTCTTAAGAATTTCTAGATAAAATGGTGTTGATTTTACAATGGTAAAGCGGTCATAAAATTCCTGTGGAAGTTTGGCAATGGCTACATCAAGAATTTCAGGTTCATCAATATACATGGCTTTAACGAATTCCTTGTCAGCTACCTCCTCAGGTGTACGATAGTAAATCGGCATATGAACAAGTGTAGACTCATGAACTGTATAGCGTCCAATGTTGCGATTACTTGTGTAGATACCATCTTTAGTAATGGCGTGAGAATGAACACCAAGCTTGTTAGCCAAAACCTCAATATCAAGGTAGTCTTCGTATGAGAGTGTCTCACGAATTAATTCATTACCAGTAGAAGTTTCTTGGACAAGCCCACCATTGAAGGTGATAACATAATCTCCGTCTTGGTTGAGGTTGAGTTCTTCAAGAAGTGGAAGTACTCCAGGAATGGGACGACCAGTCGCGATGACAACCTTTACACCGGCAGCTTTAGCATCTTGAATCGCTTGAAAGACTTCAGGTGTAACTTGACGTTGGCTATTTAAAAGCGTTCCATCAATATCAACAGCAATAAGTTTAATAGACATAATAATTACCTGTTTCGTTTAGTTAATTTCTCTTCTATTCTACTAAAATTTAAATGATTTGTCATAGTTTGTCATGAGAAAAAACATATTGCCTACTTTAAAGAAGTAGATTAGGTGAGAATTGCCCAAATGCTTTTTAATTGGTAAAATAAGGTCAGACAAATAAAGGAGAGATAAAGTGATTCGAGTAACCAACCAATTGACGGAGCAAGAACGGAAGGTAGCAAAAGCATTGATTGCTAGCTGCCAAGCCCATGATCAAACCTTTCGAGAACCCTATCTCTCCAATATGCTTAATTTTGACCCCATCATGCCAGCCTTTTTCCTCTATTATCAAGAAGGAAAGTTGCTTGGGTTGTTAACGGTTTATGCGGATAACGAAGACGTTGAAGTGAGCTTCCTAGTGGACCCTAGTTATCGTCGTCATGGTATTGCGCGTGCGATGTATAGAAGCTTTGAAAAAGAAATGGCATCTTACCCTATTCGCTCAGTGACCTTTCAGACGGAGCGTGTTTTTCTCGATCATCATCCTGATTTGGCAAGTCATTGGGGTTTGGTTGAGGATGAAGAGACGGAAACCTGGCTAGGGCGAGATAGAACACCATATGCTCTGGATTCCCGTTCAGATGTCAAGGTGCTCTTAGCTGAACCTTCTTACCTAGATGAAATTGCCCAACTCCACCAGCAAGCCTTTTCTGATGCAGAGGAAACACTTGAAGCAAGTCGCAGATACATTACAGAGGCCTTGAAGGATTCCGATGGCCTACTTTACATCCTTCTCAAAGAAGCTCAGGTCATTGGAGTTTGTACGGTCGATTTATCTGGGAATAACAACTACCTTTATGGACTTGCCGTAGCAGAAGCCTATCGTGGCCAAGGCTATGGAAGCTATCTGGCAAAATCAGTCGTCAACCAACTTATTGCGCAAAATGACAAGTCCTTCCAAATTGCAGTGGAAGATAGCAATATAGGTGCCAAACGCTTGTATGAAAAGATTGGCTTTGTCAAACAAACCCAGGTGGTTTACTTGAAGCAGAAAGAATGATTACATGTTATTAGAAGAATTTGAAAATGTACCTGCTGTGATAGAGCCAACTGATCGAAGCCTTATTAGTGGTGGAGAAATCTGTGATACTATTATTCTGTCTTTTAATGGAGAAATCCTTGAACGAGTAAAGCAGATAGACGGAGTCTATGAAGGTGGTTATCTCACCAACCTAAATAGCAAATATCCATGGTATATCTATGAAGTAGATGGATTTAAACTTGCAGTTGCTATGGCTACTATTGGAGCTCCAATGGTTGTGGGTTTCTTAGAAGAACTCAAAGCGAGAGGCTTTAACAACTTTATCGTTTTGGGCTCTTGCGGAGTTCTAGATCAGTCAATTCAAGCAGATAAAATTATTATACCAAGTTCAGCTCTACGTGATGAAGGTACAAGTTACCATTACGCTCCTGCAAGTGATGAGATAGCTTATGACGAAACTTTGCTCTTAACCATGGAGAACGCTTTGAACAAATCTGGTATTGAGCACATTCGGACCAAAGTTTGGACGACAGATGCCTTCTATCGTGAAACAGCTGCTAAGGTAAAACGAAGACTTGAAGCAGGAGCGAAAGTTGTAGATATGGAATCTTCGGCTATCATGGCCTGGGCCCAATATCGACAAGCCAATGTTTATCAGTTTTTCTACACGGCTGACTATGTTGATCATCACAATCATGAGTGGGATGCTAGACATGAAGAGAGAAAGACAGATGTAATGACTTTCTTCGAGATTGCTGTCAGTATCGCATTAGAGTTGGAAAAATAAGTATAGAAAGAAAAGGAGTAATCAATGGAAATAAAAATAAAAAACAAAATTAAAGTAGGGGATCAAACGGAGATTATCGAAGAAATCCACACTTGTGAGGTTATGGAAAAAGGGGATTATACCTATCTTGTTCATCATAATTCCGAGAAAGAAAAAGTGGTTATTAAGTTGAATCAGGATGAGCTAGTGATGACACGCTTTTCTAATCCTAAATCCATCATGCGTTTTTCTGCTAAAGTACCTGCCTTGGTCCACATTCCGACACCGCTTGGTACCCAGCATTTTCTGACAGACACTAGTCTATTTGCCCATGACCCGAATGGACAGACAGTTGATATTCATTATCAATTGAAACATCCAGAAACAGAAGACGTTTTTGCTGATTATGAATTAGAAGTTTCTTGGTTTTAATTTTTGAAAAAATAGAATCATTTTGCTTGAATAAAGAATAATTTATGATAAAATGTTTAGTACAAATAAGGGAGTAGCAGGTGACTGTAATCATGAGATTTGATTAACAGTTGCGATTATGTCGTCATTACGAAATTTTACATTTCCGGCATATTCTTAAACAGCGAGACTTGTTTTTTATTAAACAAGTCTCTTTTTGTATGATTTTTTATATGAAAAGAGTCTTGTTAGCCATTTTTCCCTATATAGAAGGAGGAGATTATTTTGTCTAAAGAACAAAATAAAGCCTTGTTTTACACACAAGGAGAGGAAGAAGTCCTAAAAAACTTGGACACTTCTGTTGATGGTTTGTCTACTGCACAAGCCAAGGAACGTTTAGATGCCTATGGCTATAACGAGTTGGATGAAGGTGAAAAACGCAGCCTCTTGTCAAAATTCATCGATCAGTTTAAAGATTTGATGATTATCATCTTGCTTGTCGCCGCCGCCCTTTCTGTTATTACAGAAGGTATGCATGGTTTGACGGATGCCTGCATTATTTTAGCCGTTGTTGTTTTGAATGCAGCCTTTGGTGTGTATCAAGAAGGTCAAGCAGAAGCGGCTATTGAAGCCCTCAAAAACATGTCTAGTCCTATGGCTCGTGTGCGTCGTGATGGGCATGTCGTTGAAATTGATTCACGCGAATTGGTTCCTGGAGACATCGTCTTGCTTGAAGCTGGTGATGTTGTTCCTGCGGATATGCGCTTGCTCGAAGCTGCCTCACTTAAGATTGAAGAAGCATCCCTTACCGGTGAATCTGTACCAGTTGAAAAGGACGTTACTGAGACAGTTGAAGCAGAAGCAGGTATCGGTGACCGTGTAAATATGGGTTATCAAAATTCTAACGTTACTTATGGTCGTGGTACAGGAGTTGTAACCAATACCGGTATGTATACAGAGGTCGGTAAGATTGCCGATATGCTGGCTAATGCGGACGAATCACAAACGCCATTGAAACAAAGCTTGGAGCAACTGTCTAAGACCTTGACCTATCTTATTGTCGCTATTGCCTTGGTGACATTCTTGGTTAGTGTCTTCATTCGTGGCGAACAGCCTCTTGAAGGCTTGATGGTTGCCGTTGCTCTTGCCGTTGCAGCGATTCCTGAAGGTTTACCTGCCATTGTAACCATTCTTTTGTCACTTGGGACAACGACCCTTGCTAAGCGCAATTCGATTGTTCGTAAATTGCCAGCTGTTGAAACCCTTGGTTCAACAGAAATTATCGCATCTGATAAGACTGGTACCTTAACCATGAACCAAATGACTGTTGAAAAAGTCTATACAAACGGTCAATTGCAAAGCGCTGCTACGGAACTTGGTGCTGACAATACAACCCTTCGTATTATGAACTTTGCCAATGATACTAAGGTAGACCCAGATGGTAAACTAATCGGTGATCCAACCGAAACAGCCCTTGTTCAATTTGGTTTGGACCATAATTTTGATGTGCGTGACGTCTTGAAATCAGAGCCTCGTGTGGCAGAATTGCCATTTGACTCTGACCGTAAGCTCATGTCTACTATTCACAAAGAAGCGGATGGCACATACTTTGTAGCTGTTAAAGGTGCGCCTGACCAATTGCTCAAACGAGTGACTCGTATTGAAATCAATGGTGAGATTCGTCCAATCACGGATGAAGACAAACAAGCAATCCTTGCGACTAATAAGGACTTGGCAAAACAAGCTCTTCGTGTCTTGATGATGGCTTATAAGATAACGAATGACATTCCTACCTTGGAATCTGCAGTTGTTGAGTCTGATTTGATTTTCTCAGGTTTGGTAGGTATGATTGACCCAGAACGTCCAGAAGCAGCAGAGGCTGTCCGTGTCGCTAAAGAAGCGGGGATTCGTCCAATCATGATCACAGGTGACCACCAAGATACAGCAGAAGCAATCGCTAAGCGTCTTGGTATCATCGACCCAAATGATACAGAAGATCATGTCTTTACTGGAGCTGAGCTTAATGAGCTTTCTGATGAAGAATTCCAAAAAGTCTTCAAACAGTACTCTGTCTATGCGCGTGTGTCTCCTGAACACAAGGTTCGTATCGTCAAGGCTTGGCAAAATGATGGCAAGGTTGTTGCCATGACAGGTGATGGGGTTAATGATGCGCCTTCACTTAAGACAGCTGATATCGGTATCGGTATGGGAATCACAGGTACAGAGGTTTCTAAGGGAGCTTCAGATATGGTTCTTGCCGATGATAACTTTGCGACAATTATCGTTGCCGTAGAAGAGGGACGTAAGGTCTTCTCAAATATTCAAAAATCAATCCAATACCTCTTGTCAGCCAACATGGCCGAAGTTTTCATTATCTTCTTTGCCACACTGTTTGGTTGGGATGTGCTTCAACCAGTACACCTTCTCTGGATTAACCTAGTCACTGATACCCTTCCAGCTATCGCACTTGGGGTTGAGCCAGCTGAACCAGGTATTATGACTCACAAACCTCGTGGTCGCCAATCAAACTTCTTTGATGGTGGTGTCTTCGGAGCGATTATGTATCAAGGTGTCTTCCAAACTATCCTTGTTCTTGCAGTATATGGTTGGGGCCTTGCCTTCCCAGAGCACCATACGCAAGCAGAAATTCATGCGGATGCCCTTACAATGGCCTTTGCCACACTTGGATTAATCCAGTTGCTCCATGCCTTTAACGTTAAATCTGTTTATCAATCAGTCTTTAAAGTTGGTCTCTTTAGAAACAAGACTTTCAACTGGGCAATTCCAGTAGCCTTCGTTCTGTTGATGGCAACTATCGTAGTTCCTGGATTTAATAGCCTTTTCCATGTGTCACACCTTAGTCTGACACAATGGCTTGCGGTTATTGTAGGTTCCTTCTTGATTGTGGTATTGGTTGAATTAGTCAAAGCTATTCAACGTGCCCTTGGTAAGGATAAAGACGCTATTTAAAACATAAAGTCAGAGATAATGGTCTCTGGCTTTTTCTTATCACATCTTGAATTAAGGGGGGAGTCTTGTTTATAATTGAAGAGAAATGATCACAAGTTAAGGAGAAGGCCATGAACGAGACTATTAAGACACAACTCAATCACCGTAGCATCCGTCAATTTAAACCTCTAGCTTTGACACAGGAAGAAGTTGACCTTCTGGTTGATGTTGCCAGACATACGGCAACTAGTAATTTTAGACAGTCCTATTCGATTATCAGTATTACAGATGAAACATTGAAGGAAGAAATTGCTGAAATTGCGAATCAGCCTTATATTCCAAATGCTGGGCATCTTTTTGTCTTTGTTGTAGACCAAAGACGTAACACTCTGATTGCAGAGGCAAAGGGTGCTGAAGCCTTGGTGCAAGGTAGTCCCGAACGCTTTATCTCTGCTTTCTCGGATGCAATGATTGCTGCTCAAAATGTGGTAGTAGCTGCTGAGAGCTAGGCATGGGAACAGTTTATTTGGGAAGTATCTTGAATGATAATGCCAAGCTTTCGGAGCTTCTCAAACTTCCAAAGTATGTCTATCCTGCAGTGGGCCTAGCGGTTGGTTGGCCAGATCAGGAGCCACAGCTTAAACCTCGTTTGCCACGTCACGTCATCCATATGGAAAATTATTATCAGGATTTGGAAAATCCCTTGGAGGAGCTAAAAGATTACGACGCTGAAGTCCATGAGTATTATGATCTCCGCGATCTCAATAATAGGGTTGATGAATTTACGACTCAGATTGCTAAGACCATGAATAAATCCGTTGCCAACCGTGCTAATACCTTGAAGGATCTTCAAAAACAGGGATTTTTCATCGACTAAAAAAACGACTCCCATAAGAGTCGTTCTACAAATCAAATAGTGTCATGGATGAAAGGAACTCATTTGCTAGTTCCTTTTTTTCATACTCTAAAAACTCTTGTCGTTTCTTGACTAGGTTGTAACGCTTGGATAGGTTCCATGTTCCAGTAGGATTGAGTTCAGGGTGATTGGAAACAAAATCAATAATTAAGTCCCATTCTCGTCGGTATCCAAGAGGACGCGAGTGATAGGTTACACCGTCAATAGTTACCGTCCCAAAACTGCGGTGGGCATGACCAAAAACAACATCTTTAACGCCGTGCTTGACGAAAATCTGATGGAATTGTTCAGATCCCGAATAAGCGTTAAAAGGTTTAAAACGTACGTGCGTCATGGTGAAACGACTGTGAGGAACGAAATGCATGGCAACTATAAGGTTATTCGTGTCTAAATCATTTAGAATATTATCTAGCTTCTGGAGACTAGTTTGACAGATTTCGGGATCAGTACCCAATCGTTTAAGTCGTCGGTCGAACCAGAGTTGCTTCTTACGTTTAAGAATCTTATCTAATTTCATCAGAATAGGAATAATCATACCACCCATGAAAAGCCAATAATGTCTTACTTCCTAAATCAATTACCTGAAAATCAAGATTATCAATAAGCTCATCTTCTAAATCAAGCATATCATGATTGCCTAAATTATAGGTGACCTTGACCGCCTTAGACAGTTTTCGTAGAAAAGGTTTCGTATCGATAGAAAAATGGTTGGATATATCACCGGCGATATGGAGGTGGCTAACTTCTTGATCTTTTAGACACTTTATAAGAGTATCGATTTCATATGTTTCAAAGTGATTCAAATCAATATGTAAATCACTCATTACTGCAAGTCTTGTCATAAAAACATTGTAACAAAAAGGTTAAGGCTTGTCTCTATATGAAGATGGTGGAAAATACTTGCCCTTGGACTACATTTTCATTATGATAAGAATATGGATATCAAGTTAGAAATACAAAAGATGGCCAAGGAAATTGGCATTTCAAAAATTGGTTTTACAACCGCTGATGATTTTGCCTATCTGGAGAAATCCCTTCGACTTGGTGTCGAAGAAGGGCGAACAACAGGGTTTGAACATAAAAATATTGAAGAGCGTATTTATCCTAAGTTGACCTTAGAATCAGCTAAAACCATCATTTCCATTGCAGTAGCCTATCCGCATAAGTTGCCGCAACAACCCCAAAAAACAGAATTTAAGCGGGGCAAAATCACTCCAAATTCGTGGGGTCTAGATTACCACTATGTTTTGCAGGACAAACTAAAATGCTTGGCAGAAGGCATTGAAAAACTGACGGAAAACTTCGAATATAAAGGTATGGTGGATACTGGAGCCTTGGTCGATACAGCAGTGGCCAAGCGAGCTGGAATAGGTTTTATCGGAAAGAATGGACTAGTGATTTCAAAAGAATACGGCTCCTACATGTATCTCGGTGAGCTTATCACTAATCTAGAGATAGAACCTGATCATGAAGTAGACTATGGATGTGGGGATTGTCGTCGTTGTTTGGATGCCTGTCCGACATCTTGTCTCATTGGCGATGGGACTATGAATGCCCGTCGTTGCCTATCCTTCCAGACCCAAGATAAGGGGATGATGGATATGGAGTTTCGAAAGAAAATAAAGACTGTTATCTATGGTTGTGACATTTGTCAGATTTCCTGTCCATATAACAGAGGTATCGACAATCCACTGGCTTCAGATATTGATCCTGAGCTTGCTATGCCCGAATTGCTTCCATTTAGAGCTGACCAATAAGTCCTTTAAGGAAAAATTTGGGATGATTGCCGGTTCATGGCGAGGGAAGAATATTCTTCAACGTAATGCTATTATTGCCTTGGCCAACTTACATGACCGCAATGCTATTGTCAAACTGATGGAGATTATCGATAAGAATAATAATCCCATTCACACGGCGACTGCCATTTGGGCTCTCGGTGAGATTGTTAAGAAGCCCGATGAGGCTATGTTAGACTATATGAGGGAATTGTCACCTAAGGATGAAGAATCCCAAGCCGAGTGGGAGCTTGTGTGTGCAAAATGGCAAATTTAAGTGATTTATGCTAGAATTAAGCATAATACTATAAAATGGAGGAAACCTATCCATGGAAGTGGCAGAAATTCGCCAAAAAATCTCTGAAAATCAAGAGAAGCTCGTGAGCTTCGGGAGGTCTCTTTGACTTAGATCGTTTGGAAGAGGACATTGCGCTCCTTGAAAACCGAATGACTGAGCCAGATTTTTGGAATGATAATATTGCAGCTCAAAAAACTTCACAAGAGTTAAATGAGCTCAAAATGAAATACGAAACTTTCAACAATATGCAAGAACTCTCTGATGAAACAGAGCTTTATTTAGAAATGTTGGAAGAAGATGATAGTGTTCAAGAAGAGCTGGAAGAAACGCTCGAAAAACTTGATAAGATTATGACAAGTTACGAGATGACACTGCTCTTGTCTGAACCATATGACCATAACAATGCCATTCTGGAAATTCACCCAGGGTCTGGTGGTACAGAAGCTCAGGACTGGGCTGATATGTTACTTCGTATGTATCAACGTTATGGAAATGCTAAAGGTTTCAAGGTTGAGACTTTGGATTATCAGGCTGGTGATGAGGCTGGAATCAAATCTGTAACTCTTGCTTTTGAAGGACCTAATGCTTATGGATTCCTCAAGTCAGAAATGGGTGTCCACCGTTTGGTTCGTATTTCGCCATTTGACTCTGCTAAACGTCGTCATACCTCATTTACATCTGTGGAAGTCATGCCAGAACTAGATGATACCATTGAAGTTGAGATTCGTGATGATGATATCAAGATGGATACATTCCGTTCAGGTGGTGCTGGTGGTCAGAACGTCAACAAGGTTTCAACTGGTGTGCGTTTGACCCACATTCCAACTGGTATTGTTGTTGCTTCAACGGTTGACCGTACACAATATGGGAACCGCGATCGTGCGATGAAAATGCTTCAAGCTAAACTCTATCAAATGGAGCAAGAAAAGAAAGCAGAAGAAGTGAATGCTTTGAAGGGTGATAAGAAAGAAATCACTTGGGGAAGTCAAATTCGCTCATACGTTTTCACGCCATATACCATGGTTAAAGATCACCGTACAGGCTATGAAGTTGCCCAGGTTGATAAGGTAATGGATGGAGATATTGAAGGCTTCATCGATGCCTACCTCAAGTGGCGCATGGAAGAATAGTAATAACATACTTATTTATACTCTATCTCAATGAAAGGAAGGCGTTCAGCTACTGTAGTAGTTGAATACTGACATTATGGCTCTTATTGAATTAAAAGATGTTACTAAGAAGTATGATAAGTCAACAACAGCCCTTAGACACATTGATTTGTCTGTTAACTCTGGTGAGTTTGTTTACTTAGTCGGCCCTTCTGGTGCTGGTAAATCAAGTTTAATTCGCTTGTTCTACCAAGAAGAAAAATTAACGAGTGGTTCTATGAAGGTTGGAGAGTTTGATTTAACTCGACTTCGTAAGAAAGACGTTCCACTCTTGAGACGTTCCATTGGAGTTGTTTTCCAGGATTATAAACTCCTTCCAAAGAAAACAGCTTTTGAAAATGTTGCTTATGCCATGGAAGTTATTGGTGAGAAACCTCGTCATATCAAGAAACGAGTGGCAGAAGTACTCGAGTTGGTTGGTCTTAAACACAAGATGCGTTCATTTCCAAATCAATTGTCTGGTGGTGAGCAACAGCGTGTCGCTATTGCGCGTGCTATTGTAAATAATCCAAAAGTGTTGATTGCGGATGAACCAACAGGGAACCTGGACCCAGAAATTTCTTGGGAAATTATGCAGGTCCTTGAACGTATTAACTTGCAAGGGACTACCATTATAATGGCGACCCATAACTCAACTATCGTTAATAACCTTCGTCATCGTGTCGTAGCGATTGAAGAAGGACGTATTGTTCGTGATGAAGAGGAAGGAGAGTACGGTTACCATGATTAGACGCTTTCCGCCATTTAGGAGAATCGATTAAGAATCTCAAACGTAATTTGTTGTCGACACTTACGGCAGTATTTTCGGTAATGATTGTTCTTTCACTTTTAGGTGTCTTTGGCTCTGTTATCTTAAATACACAGAAATTGGCTTCAGATATTGAAAAGAATATTCAGGTCAATGTCTACCTGGATCCAGATTCATCAGATGCCTCGAAAACAGTTAAGGAACTTTCTGGACAGATTGTAGCTAATAAAGACTACCATAAGATTTATGATGCTTTGACCAAAATCAAAGGTGTAGATAAGGTTACCTTCTCTAGCAAAGAAGAACAAAAGAAACAACTCATTGAAACAATGGGGTCAAGTTTCGAGACAGCGACTGGGGATGCTAACCCACTATCAGATGTTTACATCGTTCAAACGAAATCACCAGATGATGTCAGTCGAGTTGCTAAGGAAGCTAAAGCCATTCAGGGCGTTGATAATGCTAACTTTGGTGGGTCAGATACCGAAATTCTGATGTCTACTATGAAACGTGTTCAGTTCTGGGGCATCATTGCTACAGCTCTCTTAACGATTGTGGCTGTCCTATTGATTTCAAATACCATCCGTATTACCATTATGTCCCGTGCGACTGAAATTCAAATCATGCGTTTGGTAGGTGCCAAGAATTCATATATTCGTCGTCCCTACTTGATGGAAGGCGCTTGGATTGGTGCACTTGGTGCTATCATTCCTTCAGGACTGATTTATCTTTTGTATCACATGGTTTACTCATCTTTGAACCCTGATTTTGTCAAAGGTGGTATTTCGATGTATGATCCAGAGTGGTTTGTCTATGCGGTTATCGGAACCCTCTTTGCAGTCGGTATCATTATCGGTTCGATTGGGTCACGTATGGCAATGCGCCGTTATTTGAAATACTAAAGAGATTAAAGGAGAACCAAATTGGTTCTCTTTTTGTTTGTCAAGAGAATCAGAAAGCAGATTTTCAACTATATCTCAAAATCGTTTGCTCAAAGCCCAAATCCAATCCCATATTTGGTATAATATTTAAAAAACATTGGAAAAGAGATGCATTATGACAAAGTTAGCTACCATTTGTTATATTGACAATGGAAAGGAGCTTTTGCTCCTACATCGTAATAAAAAGCCTAATGATGTTCATGAAGGAAAGTGGATTTCTGTTGGGGGAAAACTAGAAGCGGGAGAAACGCCTGACGAATGTGCTCGTCGTGAAATTCTCGAGGAAACCCATTTTACAGTGACTGAGATGGATTTTAAAGGGATGATTACCTTTCCAGAATTTACCCCTGGTCATGATTGGTATACCTATGTCTTTAAGGTAACTGGTTTTGAAGGAGAACTCATCTCAGATGAGGAGTCTCGTGAAGGAACGCTTGAATGGGTACCATATGATGAGGTCTTATCTAAACCAACTTGGGAAGGTGACTATGAGATCTTCAAGTGGATCCTTGAAGATAGACCATTCTTCTCTGCAAATTTGTCTATGATCGTAACCAAAATTTAGTAGACAAGACTGTAACTTTTTATGATAAATAGGGAGGAACTATGAAGCGTAAAAAAACAGAACATTTTTCAGAAACATGGTTTTTTAAGTGGATATTGAATAATCAGGCGGTTGTAGCCTTCTTCATCTTACTTTTGATTGGATTGACGGTTTTGATTTTCACAAAGATAAGTCCTATTTTTTCACCCGTCATTCAGTTTATGACCATTATTATGTTGCCACTGGTTATTTCCATGCTCCTTTATTATTTAATAAAACCTTTGGTACTACTTGTAGAAAGAACCGGACTAAACCGAACCATGTCTATCTTGGTTATCTATGCTATCCTTGGTTTGCTCTTGGTCTGGGGAATTTCGACGGCTATTCCTAGCTTACAAAATCAAATTTTGATTTTAATAAGAAATGCACCATCATATATTGCACGTGCCAATAGTGAGACGGAACGTTGGATTAATCTTCCTATTCTTTCCAATTTCCACGGTGATCTAGAGTCCATGCTTAGTGATTTCTCAGCGAGAATGGTCAACTATGCTGAGAACTTTTCTTCATCGGCTTTGACATGGGTTGGGACTTTTGCAAGCACAGTAGCAAGGGTGACCGTAGCTATTATTTTGGCACCTTTCATTCTTTTCTACCTTTTAAGAGATAGCCAAAAAGATGAAACATAGCTTTGTCTCAGCCTTACCAACTCGCTTTCGTGAAACAACTGTTCGTATGCTTTCAGATATTAATAGTCAACTCGAAGGGCTATGTTCAAGGGCAGGTTACAGTCGCTATTGTAGTTGCTATCATGTTCTGTATTATGTTTTAAGATTGTAGGTCTTCGATATGGTATGACTTTTTGGTATTATGGCAGGTTTTCTAAACATGGTTCCTTATCTAGGAAGTTTTTCTTGCTATGGTACCAGTTGTAATCATGGGACTGGTACAAGGACCTGCGATGTTGATTAAGGTCCTCATCATTTTTGTCATCGAGCAAACTATTGAAGGACGTTTTGTTTCTCCGCTTGTTTTGGGAAATAAACTAAGCATTCACCCTATCACCATTATGTTTATTCTCTTGACAGCAGGATCTCTTTACGGTGTGTGGGGTGTTCTATTAGGGATTCCAATCTATGCTTCTGTCAAGGTTGTTGTTAGAGAGATTTTTGATTGGTACCGTTCTGTAAGTAATCTTTATCAAGATGATCTAGAAAATGAAGGACAAAAAGACGATGTTAAATAGTGAAAAAATGGTTGCCTCTATTGGAAACCAAGATTTAGACCACGCAGACAAATATTTTAAAAAAGCTTTACGAGAAGACCCTGCAGAGGTTCTTGTTGAGTTAGGTCAATACTTAGAGTCTATTGGTTTCTTACCTCAGGCACAAGAAATTTACGAAAAAGTTCGTTTTGATTTTCCAGAGGTTAATGTCAATCTAGCACAAATTGCGGCTGAAGATGGCGATATTGAAGAGGCCTTTCTTTATTTGGATGCCATACCTGAAGATTCTGACGACTATTTGTCTGCTTTAATTGTAAAGGCAGACCTCTATCAAATGGAGGGCTTAACTGATGTGGCACGTGATAAGTTGTTGGAGGCAAGTCAACTATCAGATGACTCATTGATTATTTTTGGTTTGGCTGAGATGGAATTTGAACTTGGAAATTTTGAACAAGCTATTCAATACTATGCTAAATTAGATAATCGTGACCTCCTGGCAATGACTGGCGTTTCTACTTATGAGCGCATTGGTAAGGCTTATGCCAGTCTTGGTAAGTTTGAAGCTGCTCGTGAATTTTTGGAAAAAGCCATTGAAATTGAATACGATGATACCATTGCTTTTGAATTAGCCACTTTGCTCTATGATCAAGAAGAGTATCAAAAAGCTAATTTTTACTTTAAGCAGATAGAAATCATGTCTGCTGACTTCGAGGGTTATGAGTATTTTTACGCCTTGTCCTTACATGCAGAACATAAAACTGAAGAAGCATTACGTATGGCACAACAAGGGATTTCAAAAAATGCTTTTGATGTTCAATTACTTTTGTTAGCATCACAGTTATCCTACGAGTTGCATGACACTCAATCTGCTGAATCTTATCTGAAGCAAGCCTTACCACTCGCTGAGGACCAAGATGAGATTGTTCTACGTTTAAGTACTCTCTATTTAGAAGAAGAACGTTACGAGGATCTGGTAGCTTTAGCCGATTACGAAGTTGATTCTGTTTTGGCTCGTTGGAACATTGCCAAGGCCTACCAAGCACTTGATGATGAAGAAGAAGCTTTTCAAATCTATCAAGATTTGGCTAAAGATTTATCTGAAAATCCTGAATTCCTCCATGATTATGCATATATCCTGAGGGAATTTGGTTACAGAGATCAGGCGCGTGCAGCAGCAGAAAAATACCTTGCCTTAGTTCCAGATGATGTCAATATGCAAACATTTCTTGAGGATTATTAAGCTGCGAAAGGCTTTAATCATTGGTTTAAAAGAGGAGAGATACATTGAGCTTGTTCACTCCCTCTTTTTTTATTCTCTATTTATGTTATGATTTTATTAGAACCCATAAGGAGTAAGTATGGTTAAGAGAGATTTAATTCGAAATATTATCATAGCAGTTCTTGCCATTGTAGTGATTTTTGTTGTTAAGAGCATTTGTCTTTTCAACACACCGTGTGACTGAAGGTCAGGCGAATGACTATATTCATGCTGGTGATTATGTTACTTTCAATAAAAAAATGTTGAACCTCAGAAAAAAAGATTTTTATTCTTTATACAGTTAATGGCAAGGATTATATTGGTCGTGTTATTGCTGGTGAGGGCAAGAGCGTGACAGCTATGGATGATTTCCTTTATGTCAATGATAAGTCAGTTGACGAAGCCTATATTAGCAAGGATAAATCAGCTTATTTGGCGACAGTTTCACCTGGGAATTTCTTTACTGATGATTTTTTTCCATTGCAACATTGACAGATAATAAACAAACTAAGATTGAAAAAAAGGTCAATACCTTGTACTGAACGATAACCGCCGTAATACAGATGATAGTCGTAAGTTTGGTCTCATTGAAAAAGACCAAATTAAAGGTGTTATCTCTTTCAGATTGTATCCTCTATCACGTTTTGGTTTCGTTGATGTCGATTAATATTTCAATACTACTAAAAAAGCTAGGAACTTTTGACAAGTTTCTAGCTTTTTTTGCGAATAAATTGGTGAAGGTTTATTTTAAGACTTTATGATGCTGATAGTTTAATCGTCTTAAAATGAATCAGCAGAAATTGTAAATAGAAAAGGAAATTAAGATGCAATTAGGATTTCATTTTGGATTTAAGAAAAGCAAAGCTTATGGACTGTGCGGTGTTATGCTAGCAATCTTATTTTTAGGAATGTCTGGTCAATCGGCGAAAGCAGATGAAATGTTGTCACCAACTGATACATCTTCAACTTTGAAAGAAAGTACAGATAATCATGAGGCAAGTTATTCTGAAGTGGGAGTACACGATGATTCAACGAGCCAAATGAATCTACAAAGTGAAAAGGTATTAGAGGAGGAGCAAACAAGTCTGGCAGATTCTTCAAAAATAGCTGTCTTAACCAATAGTTCTGTGACCACAATCTCTTATCAAGAGGCAGATAATCTTAGCGAAATTGATCAAAAACAAAGTCATTTTCTTAGTGCCATTAAGCAAGGAGCTATGGATGGAGCCAAGGAAGGAGTCCTTCCCTCTATTACGGCAGCACAAGCTATCCTAGAAAGTGGTTGGGGAAGCTCTGAACTTGCTAAGGCTCCGAACAATAATCTTTTTGGCATTAAGGATTCAGAGGACTGGAATGGAGAAAGCGTGACTGTCCTTACCCAGGAATATGTTAATGGTGGCTATATCACGGTCAATGCAGCTTTTCGAAAATATGCCTCATGGAATGATAGCGTAGTAGACCATGCAAAATTTTTCACGAGTACCGAGTGGCGAAAAAACAATTACCGAAAAGTTGTGAATGAAACAGATTATCGCATTGCGGCTCAGGAACTTAAGAATGCAGGATATGCAACAGATCCAAGTTACGCTGGAAAACTTATCCGTTTGATTGAAGCCTATAAACTTTATGAATGGGATGCAGTGAGCAATACGACCAATTCTGTCCTAGAAAATGAAGGAGTAGAGAGTCAAAATCCTAAAGCCGATCTCGCTATCACTGGTCTCAACAATGCTAATGGTAGCTATGATGTTGTTATCTCAAACTTGATTGCCCCACGAGGTTTCAAAGAAGTCTTGGTTCCAACCTGGTCAGAAAAGAACGGTCAAGATGATATTATCTGGTACAAGGCAGCTAAGCAAGCTAATGGAGACTATAAGGTAACCGTTCGTTCAAGCAACCATAAGGGTGATAGCGGCCTTTATAACTCTCATGTCTATTTGGTTGACAATGACGGTAAATTCATTGGCCTAGGTGGCAAACAAGCAACACTTGATATCACTAAGACTCAAGGAACACTGACTATTACCAATAATGATAAAAATCGTGGAACCTTTGATGTCCTTATCACTAATCTGACGAATCCAAGTGGTATTTCAGGTGTCCTTATCCCAGTCTGGTCTGAGCAAAATGGTCAGGATGATCTTGTTTGGCATAATGCTACAAAACAGGATGATGGTTCTTATAAAGTGACTATTTCAGCAAGCCAGCACAAGTGGAATTCAGGCAAGTACATCGTTCATGGCTATATTGTTGATGCTTCAGGTAAGAATATCGGCTTTGGGGCAACTTCATCTGATGTGGTAGCACCTAAGAAAATCGGTTCGGCATCAAGAGGAAACTACGATGTTTTAAATAAGATTGTCTATCTGGATGCTGGGCATGGTGGCTATGATCCAGGTGCTTCTTACTTTGGTATTTCTGAAAAGAGCTTGACCTTGGCTATCCAAAGTCGTGTGAAAGCTAAATTAGAAGCAGAAGGTTATCAAGTTGTGACCACACGCACAAGTGATACCTATGTTGACTTGGCGGACCGTTCACGTGCGGCTAATGCCTCTGAATCTGATATCTTCGTAAGTATTCACATCAATGCTTCAGGAAGTTCTGCAGCACAAGGAATCGAGACTTATTATTACCAACCTTATGCAGAATACCCATCACGTATTAATGCAACCTACCATGCTAATCCAACTCGATTGAGCATGAGTGACACTTTGGCCAATGCTATCCAGTCTAGCCTGATTAATGCGACTGGCGCTCAGAACCAAGGTGTGAAACGTCAAACCTTTGCAGTCTTGCGTGAGACAACAGCTCCAGCAGTCCTTCTTGAACTTGGTTTCTTGTCAAATCCACAAGAAGCCACTCGTTTGAATACCTCTGCTTATCAGGAGACTTTAGCTAATGCCATCGTGGCAGGGATTAAGTCTTACTATGAAAAAGAATCTAAAGTTTAAGTTATACGTTAACCCATCATTATGATGGGTTTATGCTATAATTGAGGTAAATACTAAATACAACAAAAGGAGTGCTTATGGTCTACGATTTACTCTTAGAGCGTTTTTTACGTTACGTCAAAATCAATACACGTAGTGATGAAAATGCGACAAGAACGCCAACGACACAAAGCCAGGTGGATTTTGCCTTGAAGGTTTTAAAACCAGAATTAGAAGAACTAGGTTTAAGTAATATTCATTATTTGGAAAGTAATGGTTACCTAGTGGCAACCCTTCCGGCTAACGATGACAAGTTAACACGTAAGATTGGTTTCATCTCTCATATGGATACCGCTGATTTTAATGCAGAGGGAGTGTCACCGCAAGTCATTGACTCTTATGATGGAGGTATCATTCCTCTTGGAAATTCAGGTTATAACCTAGACCCAGCTGATTTTCCAAATCTCAAGAATTATGTCGGTCAGACACTTATTACGACAGATGGGACCACTCTTCTTGGGGCTGATGATAAGTCAGGTATTGCTGAGATTATGACAGCCTTGGCTTATTTGAAGGCTCATCCTGAAATCAAACATTGTGAGATTCGTGTAGGCTTTGGTCCTGATGAAGAAATTGGAATCGGTGCAGATAAATTTGATGTCGAAGATTTGATGTCGATTTTGCCTACACAGTTGACGGTGGACCTTTGGGTGAATTACAGTATGAAACCTTCTCTGCAGCAGGAGCAGAACTTACCTTCCACGGACGTAATGTTCATCCTGGAACAGCAAAAGACCAAATGGTCAATGCCCTGCAGTTGGCAATTGATTTTCATAATCAGTTGCCAGCAGAAGAACGCCCTGAGTTGACAGATGGCTATCAAGGTTTCAACCATCTTCAAACCATGACAGGTACTGTTGAGGAAGCAAAATCTTCTTATATCATCCGTGATTTTGAAACAGAGTCTTTTGAAAATCGTAAAGCAGTCTTCCAAAAAATTGCCGATGAAATGAATAAAGCTTACGGTCAGACACGAGTTGATTTGGTACTTAAAGATCAATACTATAATATGCGTCAGGTGATTGAAAAAGATATGACGCCTGTTGAGTTGGCTAAGGGCGTTATGGAGGAATTGGATATTACGCCAGTTATTGAACCTATTCGTGGCGGAACAGATGGCTCAAAGATCTCATTTATGGGTATTCCAACTCCAAACCTTTTTGCTGGTGGCGAAAATATGCATGGTCGATATGAGTTTGTTTCTTTGCAGACAATGGAAAAAGCCGTAGATGTTATTCTTGGAATTGTCAGTAAACCTTAATTGAGCTTGCTAAATACTGATTTTATGGTAAAATTAGAAGTAATGGAGGTGCTGAGATGATTAAAATTTTCGGCAAGTATCGTTACCATTGGCAACCCGAATTATCTTGGCTGATTATCTACTGGTCTTTAGCCGTCACGCCAATCTTTATTGCGGCGGCCCTTCTATTCGAGTTGTACTCGGTGCCCTCACATATTTTTGATGCTCTTTACTATTTTTCGTTGCCTTGTTTGGTTTAGGTTTCCATCGATACTTTATTATTGAAGATCATGGGATTCTGCGTATTGTTTCTTTCAATATTTTTAGACCACGCAAAGTGAAAATTAGTGATATTGAAAAAGTCGAAGTGATTAAAACTGGCCTGTGCCTTATTTTTAAAAATGGTAAAAAACGTCAGTTTTATATGAGAAAGTGGCCTAAGAAATATTTCTTAGATGCATTAGCCCTTCACCCTGATTTCAAAGGTGAGGTAGAGTTATTGGATCACATGACAAACTTTGATTACTTTGCCTTTTATGAGGAATCAAAAAAAGCCCTGAAGCTTAAACTTCGCAAATAAGGGCTTTAGTGGGACAAGACTTGACGGCAGTCAAAGTCTCAGGGCTATTTTCAATAATTTGATTGAGTTGGTCGCTGTCTTTGAACCTAACAATACCTTCGTCATCATAATCAAAGACGGGAGAGTAGGTTTGGCACAAACCACAAGCGATACATTTTTCTGGAATTAATGATACTTTCATAGTATTATTTTAAAATAGATTTATTGTTTTTACAAGGAGAATATCATGAGTAAAAAACCATGGGAAGATAAGGTTTCTGACGAAGAGTTGGAAGAAGTAGTTGACGCTGATTTTCTAGATGATGAAGATGAGTTTGAGGATTATGAAGAAGAGGATGTCACTCCTTCAGATGAAAAACGCGAAAAAGGTGGCGGCTTCATTAATTCATCATTTTTGACTGTCTTGCTTGGATTATTCTTTGTTATTGTTGTATGTATTTTGTTCTTTGTTTTCTATACTTCAAATGTCGGTGGAAACAAAACTGCGGAATCTAAGGAATCATCTGGATTCTACTCATCTTCAACTAGCAAAGTTGTTAAATCTTCATCTAGCAAGAAAGACTCAAACAAAGATGAGGAAAGTGAGAAATCTACTACAGAAAAATCTTCAAAAGAGAAATCATCTTCAACTAAAGCATCAAGCTCTTCTAAACATGTAGAAAAAGAAGATGCAACTGAGTCAGCACCATCAAGTGCTACGGCAGCAGCAGATGGTTCATCAATTGTTGTTCAATCTGGTGAAGGTGCTGGTTCTATCGCTGCACGTGCAGGTATCTCTGTAGATGAGTTGGAACGTCTTAACCCTGATCACATGACAAGTGGTTACTGGTATGCTAACCCAGGTGACGTCGTTAACGTTCAATAATTTTTAAAAAGCAAAAGGAACATCATGAAAGATATTAGAATTGCTATTGATGGTCCTGCGTCAAGTGGAAAAAGTACAGTAGCCAAGATTATTGCAAAAAATCTTGGCTATACTTATCTTGACACAGGTGCTATGTACCGATCTGCAACTTATTTGGCCTTGCAGAATGGTTTGACTGAGGAAAATGTACCAGAAATTTTGGAGCAACTATCTCAACATCCGATTTCATTCGGAAAAAGCAGCAGATGGTAGTCAGCAAGTTTATGTAGGTGATGTTGATATTACACACCCCATTCGTGATAACCAAGTCACAAATAATGTTTCTTGGGTAGCAGCCATTCCTGAAGTGCGCCAAGAACTGGTTGCACAACAACAACGTATTGCTCAAGATGGTGCTATTATCATGGATGGACGTGATATTGGTACTGTGGTTTTGCCTGATGCAGAACTCAAAATCTTCTTGATTGCTTCAGTTGATGAACGTGCGGAACGCCGTTATAAGGAAAATATCGAAAAAGGTATTCCTGTTGACCTTGAGACTTTGAAGAAAGAAATTGCTGAACGTGACTATAAAGATAGTCATCGTAAGGTTTCACCTCTTAAACCAGCGGAAGATGCCATCACTTTTGACACTACAGGTGTATCTATTGATGGTGTTGTGGAATTTATTCAAGAAAAAGCAAAAAAAATTATTGACAAAGGATGACTCACTTGTTATACTATTAACAATGAGAAAAGCAGAAGTGAGAACTTCTCGCCTTGCGACTTAGGTTGTCTGGCCCAACATGTCAAATCCCTATAGGGATATTATGTGTGCGGGCTTGTATATCAAGTCCGCTTTGTTTTTCTCTAAAAAAATAAAGAGGTGAAGATCATAGCTAAGAAAGATCTATTCATTAACGATGAAATTCGCGTTCGCGAAGTTCGTCTTGTTGGTCTTGATGGTGAACAATTGGGAATTAAACCATTGTCAGAAGCGCAAGCTATTGCAGATGATGCAAATGTTGACTTGGTTCTCATCCAACCACAAGCTACGCCACCTGTTGCGAAGATTATGGACTATGGTAAGTTCAAATTTGAGTATCAAAAGAAACAAAAAGAACAACGTAAGAAACAAAGCGTTGTTACCGTTAAGGAAGTTCGTTTGAGTCCAGTTATTGATAAAGGTGACTTTGAAACTAAACTTCGTAACGGTCGTAAGTTCCTTGAAAAAGGAAACAAGGTTAAAGTTTCTATCCGATTCAAAGGTCGTATGATTACTCACAAAGAAATCGGAGCTAAGGTCTTGGCGGAATTTGCTGAAAAAACGCAAGATATTGCGATTATTGAGCAAAGAGCGAAGATGGATGGACGTCAAATGTTCATGCAACTTGCACCAATTCCTGACAAAAAATAATTGTCAAACTAACACTATTTTAAGAGGAGAATTTTAAAATGCCAAAACAAAAAACACACCGCGCATCAGCTAAACGTTTCAAACGTACAGGTTCAGGTGGATTGAAACGCTTCCGTGCCTTCACATCTCACCGTTTCCACGGTAAAACTAAAAAACAACGTCGTCACCTTCGTAAAGCGTCAATGGTACATTCAGGTGACTTTAAACGTATCAAATCAATGCTTTCACAAATGCGTTAATCCGCTAAAAGCATTACAAATTAACTAAACTAGAATTAATTCGGAGGAATATATAAATGGCTCGTGTTAAAGGTGGCGTTGTATCACGCAAACGTCGTAAACGTGTATTGAAACTTGCTAAAGGTTACTATGGTGCAAAACACATCTTGTTCCGTACTGCAAAAGAACAAGTAATGAACTCTTACTACTATGCATACCGTGACCGTCGTCAAAAGAAACGTGATTTCCGTAAACTTTGGATTACACGTATCAATGCAGCAGCTCGTTTGAACGGTTTGTCATACTCACAATTGATGCACGGTTTGAAATTGGCTGAAATCGAAGTTAACCGTAAAATGCTTGCTGATTTGGCAGTTAACGATGCAGCAGCTTTCACAGCTCTTGCAGATGCAGCTAAAGCAAAACTTGGTAAATAAGAATTAAGATGGGTTTTACCCATCTTTTTTTATGGAGGTAATTATGATTCGTTTAGCAAGAGCAGAAGATATTCCAAGATTACAGGAGCTATTGGGGCAGATTCTTCTAGTGCATCATCATGCACGCCCTGATGTTTTTAAGTCAGAAGGCAGTAAATTTACAGATGAAGACTTAGAAGCAGTGATTAATGATCCAAATAAACCTATTTTTGTATATGAGGATGAAGAAGGCTGTATCTTAGGCCATCTGTTCTTAATGATTAAAGAAGTAGCAGATAATAATGGTCCACAAAAGGCTGTTAAGACTCTTTTTATTGATGATTTATGCGTTGATAAGGAGGCTCGAGGTCAAAAATTAGGGGAGAAGCTTTATCAATTTGCCTTGGACTATGCTAAGGAGTTAGGTTGTTATAATCTGACACTTCACGTTTGGAATGATAATGAGGGAGCTGTACGTTTTTACGAACGTTTAGGTATGAAACCGAGATATACAGAAATGGAAACTATCCTAAAATAATACGTTTTCATGAGAGAAATTTAACTTACGAGGAATAAAAATTTTTGATATGCTGAAAGAGAACTTTTAGAAATGGAGAATTTTAATGCCTCGTAATTTTAAAGAAGCTTTGCTTTTTACGATTTTAATGTGTGGAATGATGGTCTGTGGGATGAGTCTCTGGAATCTTCTTATCCTTGATTGGACTGGAGTAGTTCCCTTTGCTTGGGGTCACTTTTTCCAAGGTTATCTTCCTGGATTTGTAGTTGCTTTCTTACTGGATATGCTTTTGGTGGGACCACTAGCCAAGACAATTGCATTTGCAATTTTACATAAAGTAAAAGCCCATGATAAACGATGGGCGAAGATTTTAGTGATTTCTGGAACCATGGCGCTATTCATGGTAACCTTTATGTCGCTCTATGGATTAGTGTACAACGGTCAGTCGGTGACGCTCTCATCCTATGGTCGTGCTTGGTTGACAAATGTTATCATGGCCTTACCACTTAATTTTCTAGTAGTTGGTCCCATCTCACGCTTTATCTTGGGAAAACTGCAAAAACCATTGCCTGGTGAAGAAGTCGTGGAGAATTTTGAAGACGATGACGAATTACCAACTATAATCTAAGTATAGAACTGGAGAGAAACTCCAGTTTTTTTATATTAAAAGCAGCCACGGATGTGACTGCTTAATGATGACTAGTTTTTCTTTTTCATTTCACCATGTGGGTAGTAAGTTCCCTCTGGCATATCGTTAATGAAAACATGAATAGCTTCTTTAGGTGCTTTTGCAACACGTGATACAACCTCAGTAACTTCGCGAGCAAGTTCGATTTTTTGTTCTTCAGTGCGACCTTCAAAGAGATCAATTTTTACAAATGGCATAATGCATCTCCTTAGTTTTGATAGTCCTATTATAGCATTAATTAAGAGAATATTCTAAAGTTTTTGGAAATTCTTGAAATGATAATATCGCAATGCTACAACATGACTGATTTCAATAGAAGAGCCTAAAGTAAAAAGAGGCCGGTAGCTAAGGGAAAGCGTTCCTAGTTGAAAGCAATAGTATTACTTTTGATTCGATCATTCCTGATTTAGGAAATGTTTCACATGCTATTCAAAATCGTATGGCGTCTTGTAATGATAGGTAAGTGATTGCATTTTTTATTGGCTTTGTTTATAAGGGATGAAAACTCTTACTAAAAATGGTAAAATAATGCTAACTAGAGACAGTAAGGAGTAAATTATGACAATTGATTTTCGTGCCGAAGTTGATAAGCGCAAAGATGCTTTGATGGAGGACCTTTTTGGTCTTTTGCGTATTAACTCAGAACGTGATGACAGTAAGGTTGATGATAAGCACCCATTTGGTCCTGGACCAGTAAAAGCTTTGGAACATTTTCTTGCTTTAGCTGAGCGTGATGGCTATAAAACACGTAATATTGATAATTACGCTGGTGATTTTGAATTTGGTCAAGGTGATGAAGTTTTAGGTATTTTCGCGCACTTGGATGTGGTTCCAGCTGGGAGTGGTTGGGATACAGACCCTTATGAACCCGTAATCAAAGATGGCAAACTTTATGCTCGTGGATCATCAGATGATAAAGGTCCAACAATGGCTTGTTACTATGCCTTGAAGATTATCAAAGAACTAGGTCTCCCTGTATCTAAGCGTGTTCGCTTTATTGTTGGTACAGATGAAGAATCTGGTTGGGGTGATATGGATTATTACTTTGCTCATAATGGGTTGAAGGATCCTGATTTTGGTTTTTCTCCTGATGCAGAATTTCCAATTATCAATGGTGAAAAGGGTAATATTACAGCCTATCTTCATTTTGAGGGTCAAAATGATGGTGAATTTAGTCTTGTGTCCTTTAATGGTGGTTTGCGTGAAAATATGGTTCCTGAGTCTGCAAGTGCAGATTTTACTGGACCTATCACTTTGAAAGAACTTGAGGGCAAATTAGCCGACTTTGTTGCGGAACAAGAAGTAACTGGTCAAGTGACCGAAGAAGCAGGTGTTTTCCATGTGACTATTCATGGGAAATCAGCTCATGGTATGATGCCTCAAAATGGTATTAATGGGGCAACCTACTTGGCACTCTTCCTTAGTCAATTTGATTTCCAAGGCAATGCTAAAACGTATTTGGATATAATTGCTGAAACACTTCATAAAGATTTCTTTGCTGAAAAGACAGGTCTTGCATTTACAGATCCTAAGATGGGTGAATTGACCATGAATGCAGGTGTGTTTCATTTCAATAAGGAATCAGAAGATAATACGATTGCTTTGAATTTCCGCTATCCCTCAAGGGGTTGATACGGACGCTATTAAGGCTGATCTTGAAAAACTCGAAGATCCTAAGGCGGTTAGTCTCTCAGAACATGGTCATGTGCCACACTATGTACCAGTTGATGATCCTATGGTGGAGACTCTTCTTTCAGTCTATGAGAAACAAACAGGCCTTAAAGGTCATGAACAAATTATTGGTGGCGGAACATTTGGACGTCTCCTCAAACGTGGTGTTGCCTATGGAGCTATGTTCCCTGGTTATGTCAACACGATGCACCAAGCAAATGAGTTTACTGAGGTCGAAGACTTGTACCGTGCAGCTGCCATTTATGCAGAAGCTATCTATGAGTTAATCAAATAAAAAAGAGAGACAGTTTTGTCTCTTTTTTGAGGAGGAAAATATGGAAACACTTGAAGAATTAACGCAAGCAATCATGTCCGATGAACAAAATAAAGCTTTTACGGAACAAGGTATAAAACCCTTGTTTACCATTCCAAAAACCGCACGAATTAATATTGTAGGACAAGCTCCTGGTATTCGTGCCCAAGAGTCCGGCCTTTACTGGAATGATCCTAGCGGTGATAATCTCAGGGATTGGATGGGTGTTTCACGCGAAGAATTTTATGAATCTGGCATGTTTGCTATTGTGCCAATGGATTTTTACTTCCCAGGCCATGGGAAATCAGGTGATTTACCTCCTCGCAAAGGATTTGCAGACAAGTGGCATGAGAAAGTTCTTGCTTTAGCTCCTGATATTCAATTGACGATATTAGTAGGTAACTATGCACAGCGTTACTATTTGCATCAAAAATCATCGGCAAAATTAACGGATACAGTTAAGCATTATAAAGATTATCTTCCAGAGTTTTTTCCTCTCGTTCATCCCTCTCCTCGAAATAATATATGGCAAGCCAAAAATCCGTGGTTTATGGAAGAAGTAGTCCCAGATTTGAAGAATTTAGTTAAAGATATTTTGATTAAATGATTTTTTTAGTCATTGATTCAGGGAGTGCCAAGTAAGCTTTATTCTGTCATCAAACTGAATATCCTAAACGTGTTCAAAATTGGATAGAAACTTTAAGGCTTTTAGTTAATCAGAATAAGGACAAATATTGTTTTTCTAATATTTATCTTATTATACAATTTTTCAGTTTATGTTGTTCTGAAGGTGTAAAACGAATACTATACAGTTATGCATTGAAGCTTATACTGCAATGATAAGAAAATCTAAACGAGTTACAGTATAGATGTTTGAGCCAATTGAAAAACTAAAGTAGTTAAGACCATGGTATAAAAAGCTAATTGTTGACTAGGTATAGAATCCTATGCTTGTTCAGTCAGCTAACTCATGATAGAGAAGATTGTCCTTCTTATAATTAAGGTGAACAATATAAATTTTTGGTCCATAGTAGGGAGGACTTTGCTAGCTTGTACAAAAAATGGATGGACAAGAAATTTAGTCAGAAAATATCTTACAATCAACCTCTTGTTCTATTGTTCAATAGTAGTGGGAGGTTTTTTATTATGGGAGAAGTTATGATTGAAAAATATTGTGTTATTGATTTTCACCGATAATCTATTAATCGTTGCATTATAGATGTTCACATATATACGAATAAACCTCGAAAAAGTTTGAAATGATGACCCTAGTTATAAAAAAAGGGGCCTTATCTTGGATTTTAGAAAGTCAAGTTTCGCGAGCTTTTTTTGATGGAAAAAAATTATAACAATTAACTGACAATTCAAAATTAAATTTTTAAAAAAATGTGAAAAAAAGCTATAAAATAACAAAAAAAAGGTAGATAATAAAAAGCTCAATACCCTCATTGAATACGGTTTCTTCTTTTTTTAAAAAGAATGACAATTGAAATAAAGTTATAGTAATGTTATAATTACTGTGGGAAATATCTAATTTTAATATTTAGGAGCATTTTTATATGAGTTCGCGTACGAATCGTAAGCAGAAACGAACGGGTAAAAAAATGTGGGGAATGGTTAACATCGGGTTGACTATTCTGTATACTGTTTTTAGTAGCATTTTTTTGTTATTCATTATGTTCAATTATAATTTCCTATCATTTAGGTTTTTTTGAACATTATTATCACTATTGGTTTATTGGTAGTTCTTGCCATTAGCATCTTCCTTCAGAAAGCTAAAAAATCAACGCTAGTGACTACTATTATTTTAGTAGTTTTTTCACTTATTTCTTTGGTCGGTGTCTTTGGTTTTAAACAAATGATTGATATCACTAACCGTATGAATCAAACGGCAGCATTTTCAGAAGTTGAAATGAGCATTGTTGTTCCTAAGGATAGTGACATCAAAGATGTGAATCAGCTTACTACCGTACAGGCACCTACTAAGGTTGATAAGAACAATGTCGACACTTTGATGTCAGCTCTAAAAAAAGATAAAAAAGTTGATGTCAAAGTTGATGATGTTGCTTCATATCAAGAAGCATATGACAATCTTAAGTCTGGCAAATCTAAAGCTATGGTCTTGAGTGGTTCTTATGCAAGCCTACTAGAGTCTGTTGATAGTAACTATGCTTCACATCTAAAAACAATCTATACTTATAAAATTAAAACGAAGAATAACAACTCTGCAAAACAAGTAGATTCAAAAGTCTTCAATATTTATATTAGTGGTATTGATACCTACGGTTCAATTTCAACAGTGTCACGTTCAGATGTCAATATCATTATGACAGTTAACATGAACACACATAAGATTCTCTTGACGACTACTCCACGTGATGCATACGTTAAGATTCCTGGTGGTGGGGCAGACCAGTATGATAAATTAACCCACGCAGGTATTTATGGCGTTGAAACGTCTGAACAAACTCTGGAAAATCTTTATGGCATTAAGATTGATTACTATGCACGAATTAACTTCACATCTTTCCTTAAACTGATTGACCAACTTGGTGGTGTGACAGTTCATAATGATCAAGCCTTCACGAGTCTTCATGGGAAGTTTGATTTCCCAGTGGGAGATATCCAAATGAATTCTGAACAAGCCCTTGGCTTTGTTCGTGAGCGTTATAGTTTGAATGGAGGTGATAATGATCGTGGTAAAAACCAAGAGAAAGTGATTTCTGCGATTGTAAACAAGTTGGCTTCACTAAATTCTGTATCAAACTTTACTTCAATCGTTAATAATCTTCAAGATTCTGTTCAAACGAATATGTCTTTAGATACCATTAATGCTTTGGCCAATACACAACTTGATTCAGGTTCTAAATTTACGGTGGCTTCTCAAGCAGTAACAGGTACAGGTTCAACTGGACAATTGACCTCTTATGCTATGCCAAATTCTAGTCTCTACATGATGAAACTGGATGATTCTAGTGTAGAAAGCGCCTCTCAAGCTATCAAAAAATTGATGGAGGAAAAATAAGTGATTGACGTTCACTCACATATTGTTTTTGATGTTGATGATGGTCCTAAAACTTTAGAAGAAAGTCTTGACCTCATTGGCGAAAGCTTTGCGCAAGGAGTGCGTACGATTGTTTCAACATCTCATCGTCGTAAGGGAATGTTTGAAACACCAGAGGATAAAATCTTTGCAAACTTTAAAAAAGTAAAAGAAGAAGCTGAAGCACTTTATCCAGACTTAACTATTTTTTATGGTGGTGAACTTTATTACACCTCCGACATTGTGGAGAAGCTTGAAAAGAAGCTCATTCCACGCATGCACAACACTCAATTTGCTTTAATCGAGTTTAGTGCTCGCACATCTTGGAAAGAAATTCATACTGGGCTTAGCAATGTTTTACGAGCAGGTGTGACACCAATTGTTGCTCATATTGAGCGCTATGATGCCCTCGAAGAAAATGCTGACCGTGTTCGAGAAATCATCAATATGGGCTGCTATACTCAAGTCAATAGTTCACATGTTCTAAAACCAAAGCTCTTTGGAGATAAAGATAAAGTAAGAAAGAAACGTGTTCGCTTTTTCTTGGAGAAAAATTTGGTTCATATGGTTGCTAGCGACATGCATAATCTTGGGCCGAGACCACCATTTATGAAAGATGCTTATGAAATTGTTAAAAAGAACTACGGCCCCAAACGTGCTAAGAATCTTTTTATTGAAAATCCCAAAACATTACTAGAAAATCAATATTTATAGGAGATATTATGAATCAAGATAACACTAAAAGTGTTGAAATCGACGTACTAGCATTGCTACATAAACTTTGGACGAAGAAGCTTTTGATTCTTTTCACAGCTTTTTATTTCGCTGCTTTCAGTTTCTTAGGTACTTATTTCTTTATCCAACCAACATATACATCAACAACGCGTATCTATGTTGTTAATCAGGCAACAGATAATAAGAATCTTTCTGCTCAAGATTTGCAAGCTGGTACCTATTTGGTAAATGACTATAAAGAGATTATTACATCAAATGATGTATTATCAGAAGTTATTAAAGATGAAAGTTGAATTTGAGTGAGGCAGAACTGTCTAAAATGGTTTCAGTTAATATCCCTACAGATACTCGTCTTATTTCAATCTCAGTAAAAGCCAAAACTGGTCAAGATGCTCAAGTGCTTGCTAATAAAGTACGTGAGGTAGCGTCTAAAAAAATTAAAACTGTAACTAAAGTTGAAGATGTCACAACACTTGAAGAGGCTAAGTTGCCATCTTCACCATCTTCACCAAATATTAAACGGAACGTGTTACTTGGTGCTATTCTGGGTGGTTTTGTAGCAATTGTGGCTGTGTTAGTTCGTGAAGTTTTAGATGATCGTATTCGTCGCCCTGAAGATGTTGAAGACGTGCTTGAAATGACACTTCTTGGAATTGTTCCTGATACAGATAAAATTTAAGGAGAAGAAATGCCTTTATTAAAGTTAGTTAAATCAAAAGCAGACTTTGCTAAAAAGACGGAAGAGTATTATAACGCTATTCGTACAAATATCCAGTTTTCTGGTGCAAATTTTAAAGTGATTGCAGTAAGCTCTGTTCAACCTGGTGAAGGAAAATCAACAACATCTGTTAATTTAGCAATTTCCTTTGCTAGTGTTGGTCTTAGGACACTTCTTATCGATGCGGATACGCGTAATTCTGTATTGTCAGGAACATTTAAGTCAAATGAACCTTATAAGGGGTTGTCTAACTTCTTATCTGGGAATGCTTCATTAGGCGAAGTGATTTGTGAAACTGATGTTCCCCGGACTTCATGTTCTTTCGTCAGGTCCAGTGCCACCAAATCCAACAAGTCTGTTACAAAATGATAATTTTGTACAATTATTAGAGATTGTTCGTGCTCAATATGATTACGTTATCATTGACACACCACCAATTGGTTTGGTGATTGATGCTGTTATTATTGCACACCAAGCAGATGCTAGTCTACTGGTTACAGCAGCTGGAAGAATTAAGCGTCGTTTTGTTACTAAGGCTGTAGAACAATTGCAACAAAGTGGCTCAGAGTTTCTTGGTGTTGTTTTGAATAAGGTGGATTTAGCGATTGATAAGTACGGCTCATATGGATCTTATGGCTCATACGGGTCTTATGGAGAGTATGGAGGCGATAAACATACTGAAAACAAGTCGAGAAAACATCGTCGAAAGAGAGGATAGAACTGTAAAAGTTGAAAGGGGAAGGCAACTTTTTCATAACTTCCAAGTAAATTATTAAAAGGAAGAGAAGGAGTTTAAGGTGAAAGAAAAACAAGATATACGTCGTTTTGAGATTGGTATGGTCCAGTTGATAGTAGTTGCTTTTGTTGCATGGGGAGTCAGTAAAATTCCTTATTCAGAGATTGGCAAAAGTAGTATAGTACTATTAGCTGTAATTCATATGTTGACATATTATTTAAGTAACTACCATAATAATCTCAAGTATAGAGGATATTTACAAGAATTTGTGGCAACATTTAAATATAGTTTGTTATTTGTATTGATTGCTACGTTTATATCCTTTTTTTCAGACGGTGGTTTTTCTATATCTCGCCGAGGTCTCCTCTTTTTTGTTGTTCTAAATGCTTTGTTTCTCTATATAACAAATACGTGTTTAAAAATTTTTAGATCTTCAATTTATACGCGTCGTAAAGCTAATAAAAATATTCTTTTAATTACTGACAGAGCTAGATTGGATACTGTCTTGAGTCGGATGAGAGATAATATGGATGGTAAAATCACAGCAGTTTGTGTCCTAGATGATCCAAATTTTTCAGATCCTATTTTAAAAACTTTATCCAAGGAAAATCTTACTGAATATGCGACTCATTCAGTGGTAGATGAGGTGTTTGTTAATCTCCCAAGTGAGAAGTATAAGATATGGGATTTTATCTCTTCGTTTGAATTAATGGGTATCCCTGTATCTATCAATATTAATGTGATCGAGTTTTTGAGTGAGAGTGAAAAACGATTACAACAACTAGGGCCTTTTAATGTTATTACATTCTCTGCTCAATTCTATAGTTATGTTGACGTACTTGCAAAACGTTTGCTCGACATTGTAGGATCTTTAGTTGGCCTTGTAATTTGTGGGGTTGCAGGATTATTTCTTTACCCTCTTATTCGAAAAGACGGAGGACCAGCTATCTTTGTACAGAATCGTGTTGGACAGAATGGACGTATTTTTAGATTTTATAAATTCCGCTCAATGCGTGTTGATGCTGAGGAAATTAAAAAGCAATTGATGGATAAAAATCAAATGAAGGGGGGGATGTTTAAAATAGACAATGACCCCCGTATTACAAAAATTGGGCATTTTATTCGGAGAACTAGCTTAGATGAACTTCCACAATTTTGGAATGTATTAAAAGGGGATATGAGCTTGGTTGGGACACGTCCTCCAACAGTTGATGAGTATGAAAAATATACACCTGAACAGAAACGTCGTTTAAGTTTTAAACCTGGTATCACAGGTCTTTGGCAAGTAAGTGGACGAAGTGAAATCACTGACTTTGATGAGGTTGTTAAACTGGATGTTGCTTATATGGATGGGTGGACAATCTGGCGAGATATTCAAATCTTACTGAAAACGATTAAAGTTGTAGTAATGAAAGATGGAGCAAAATAAATAGTATGAAAAACAGAATTCAATTACTTGGCATTAATATTGATCCATTAACAATGAATGAAACGATTAGTGTTGTGGAACAATTTGTTTCAGATAAGAGGCCCCTTCACTTAATGGGAGTGAATGCTGATAAAATAAACCAGTGTCACTCTGATGACGAGATAAAGAGGATTGTCAACGAGTCTGAGGTTATCAATGCAGATGGAGCTTCTGTTGTAATCGCTGCTCGCTATTTAGGATACTCAGTACCTGAGCGTGTAGCTGGGATTGATTTGATGCAAGAACTGCTTGTTCTAGCCAATAAAAAAGGTTACTCTGTCTACTTCTTTGGAGCAAAAGAAGAAGTCTTAACCGATATGTTGGCCATTTTTAAAAAGAATTATCCGAATTTACAGGTAGTTGGCCATCGAAATGGTTATTTTTCTGCTGAAGAGGAAGAAATTATTCAAGAAGATATTCGAAAAAAAAATCCAGATTTTGTCTTTGTCGGCATTACTTCTCCTAAAAAGGAGTACTTGATCCAGAAGTTTATGGATAATGGAGTAAACTCTGTGTTTATGGGAGTTGGAGGAAGTTTTGATGTCCTATCAGGTCATATCAAGCGCGCGCCAATGTGGATGCAGAAAGCAAATTTAGAGTGGTTGTTTCGTGTGGCCAATGAACCCAAACGGCTCTTTAAGCGTTATTTTGTGGGAAATGTTAGTTTTATTTATAAAGTTGTAAAAGAGAAAAAGCGGGTGAAATAATGGGACAGTTTGAAGTCTTAAAAAAAATTCAAGAAATTGAGCTGGATGCTTTAAAAGAATTCAACAAGATTTGTAAAGAAAATAATCTAATGTTCTTCTTGAGAGGCGGAAGTGTGATGGGAGCAGTTAAATACCAAGGGTTTATCCCTTGGGATGATGATGTGGATATTGCCGTTCCCAGAGAAGATTATGATCAGCTACCACAAATTTTTGAAAATAAAATAATTGCAGGTAAGTATCAGGTTCTTTGTCATCAGTATTGTGAAGAATTACACTGTTATTTTCCACGTCTTTTTCTACTTGAAGATGAGAGAATAAAATTGGGACTACCCAGGAATACAAATCTTGGCTTGCATCTTATTGATATCATACCTCTTGATGGCGCTCCTAACAATAGTTTAGTCAGAAAGGTGTATTACCTTAAAGTGTATTGGTACCGTTTTTTAGCTAGTTTGGGAACAACTTATAAAGGCGATCATATTGATATGCATTCTAAAAAGCAGAAATTGCTGATTGGATTATTTAAAAAATTAGGTTTTGCAAAACTGTTTCCTCAAAATTCAGTATACAACCGACTGGATAGGTTGTATAAGCGATATGATTGGAAGAAACAACATTATGCTGGTACAGTAAATGCTTCTTTATTCACTAAAGAAGTGATGCCTTCCGATATTTGGGGAAAAGGTGTTTTTTTGAGATTTGAAGACACAGAGTATAGAGTTCCGTCTGATTATGATAGTTATCTGAAGAGGTTGTATGGTGAAAACTATTATTACGAAGAACCTGCTGAAGAAGATAGAAAGTCGCATATAGGAGGGTAAGAATTTGTTTTGTTATATTATTTTACATTACAAGGTTTATGATGAGACGGTTTCTTGTGTGAAATCTATACAGGAAAGTAATTGCAATCAGAAAAAAATAATCATCATTGATAATTTCTCAAATAACGGAACAGGTGAACAGTTACAGGAATTTTTATAAAGATGATGAAGAAATTGATGTGTTAATAAATGATAAAAATTTAGGATTTGCTAGAGGAAATAATGTCGCTTATCAATATTCTAAATTCAAATATAAACCGGATTTTATTGTCATTATGAACAATGATGTAGAAATAGAAACTAACAATTTTGAGGAAAAAAAGTTAGTGAAATATATGAGCGAGAAAAAAATTTCATTTACTCGGTCCTGATATTTATTCAACGACTTATCATCTTCATCAGAATCCAAAACGATGTTCGCATTATACTTATGATGAAGTCAAGAAACTGAATCAAAAAAATTTAAAAAAAGAAAGTCAGATTAGTCTTTCTTTGAAAATAAAGTGTTGGCTTAAAAGCAAGTAAAAAAATTACGAACACTTATCTATCAGAAAAGAAGAAACTCAGAAACCAATTATAAGAAAACCGTCGTAAATCCAATTTTACATGGCTCTTTTATCGTATACTCTAAAGATTATATAAAAAATGAGGAGTTTGCTTTTAATCCAAATACGTTTTTCTATTTTGAAACAGAAATTCTGGACTATGAATGTGAAAAAAAAGGATACAAGCGTTTATATACACCAGAGATTAAAGTTCTCCATCATCAAAATGTTGCGACAAATCAGGTATATTCAAATTTGGTAGAAAAAACCATCTTTTCAAACAAGTGTAATTTTGAATCTACTAGTTATTTCTTAGAATTGATGGGGAAGGAAAAATAACATGAAAAAAATACTTTATGTAATGAACGTTGAGTGGAATTGGATAAAACAACGACCTCACTTTATTGCAGAAGGATTGTCTAAGAATCACCATGTGGAAGTTCTTTATCGGTATTGGTATAATAGAAAAGGTCTTACTCTAAATAGGAATGAAAATAGTGTGAAGCTTTCTCGAATTTATAGTATCCCCTTTGTAACTAGATTTGCAAAACTTAAGGCAGTAAATGATTGGATTGTTTCCCGAAAGATAAAAAAAGTAGCTAGAAAGTTTGATCCAGATATTGTTTATTTAACACATCCTAATCAATTTGAGAAATTTGATAATAACTATAAAGGAAAGGTCATTTATGACTGTATGGATTATCATACTGCTTTCATTACTGAAAATAACGAGCAGCAACGAATCAAGAAACTTGAAACTAAATTAATTGCTAGGGCAGATCTAATTTTAGTATCTAGTGAAAGATTACTATCAAATCTGTTGAAAGATTATCAAGAGGTACTAGATGAGTCTAAAATTGAAGTTGTTAGAAACGGCTATAATGGAGATGTATTGGATGTTCCGGCTGAAAAAAGAAAAGCAAAAAAATATGTTTTTAGCTTATGTTGGTACAATAAGTCATTGGTTTGATTTCGATATTTTGTTGAAAAGTTTAAAAGATTTTAAGAATATTGAATATCGTTTGATAGGACCAGTAAGTGGAGTTACAATTCCCCGAAAAATGAAAGAATAAAGTATGTTGGTAGTGTAGATCACAAAGATATCTATTCTAATATCAAAGATGCTGATGCGTTGATTATGCCATTTAAATTAAATGATATTGTGGAAGCAGTTGATCCCGTAAAATTGTATGAGTACATAAACTTTAATAAGGATATCTTGACGATAAGTTATAAGGAGATAGAAAGATTTAGTAAATTTACTTATTCTTACGATGGTTATGACGAATTTAAGAGTCAGCTTGAAATATTAATGCAATCAAAAAGAAATTAAATACAATGAAAAAGATGAGAGAAGATTTCTTGAATTGTAATAGTTGGGAAAATCGAATTTCAAGAATAGAAGCATTGATTGAAAAAAATTATAATCTGTATTTAACATATTCTGGGAGGAAAAATTGAGAAGCTTTCGTATAGAATTAATGGAGCTGTTGTATTACATTTCTGTAGCATTTTTCGGTGGGATTATTCTTGTTTTTTTAAATGTAAGTTTATTTATTCATAGGAATTTACTTACACTTATCTCTATTTTTTTATTATTATCCTTATGCTTCCACTTTTTAATAGCTAATAGAAGGTATATATCTAGGTCTGCGTTTTTTTGGTGCTGCATATATTTTTGTGTATTATTTTTCATCGATAAAAGCCGCAAGTTCTTATTCTTATTCATTTATCGAATATTTTTTATGCTATAAGACAATATATTTGGGTTTTATTATTCTTTACTTTAATTTATTTATTTGGGAATAATGAAAAAAAGATGAAACGAGTAATTGATAATACAATAAACATTTTACTTGTTTCATTGGTTATTCGTTTTTATATCATGGCTGTCATTTTTCATTACTTAAATTTCAATTGTTTCCAAAAAAATATTGATGGAGTTTGGAAAGTTATGGTATAGAAATGAAACTTCTATTCGAATTGATGGCACACCTCTAATTTCTATAGCACTTTTTTTATCCTTTTACTTTTTCTTAAAGTATGGTGAAAGAAAAGTATTTTTTTATAAACTACTTTTTATGATGATTTTTTTGTAGTTTTTTGTAAATCAAACTCGTATGTTAATCTTCCCTCAGTTGTTATCAATGTTTTTAATGTATTTATACTATAAAAAAACCTTATATGCATTTTTATCTTTTTTTGTATTATTGCAGGAATAGTATGCTTTTTTTATTAACTGGTGGCTTAGACTTGATAAAAGGGTATATTAATCTGTTTAATAATGGATCTACTGATTTGGGCTTAGGATTTAGATATTGGGAACTTAAGTATTATTTGAGTTTGTTGAGAGACAATCATTGGATATACGGATTAGGTATATTAACCTCCTTAAACGCAAATAGTTTTTCTATACTGTTTGGTCCCGGTATGGTTCAGATGTATCTTGACGACTTGGGATTCGTAGAACTTTTCGTTCAATTTGGAATACTTTCTTTCTTTTTATATGGTTATTTGATATATAAATTGGTGACCTTGATAAGAAGAACAAAGAATAAAAAATATATATGTGAATGTTCTCTATTTATAGGTTTGTTGACTAACATATTGGTAACTGCCGCATCATTAAACATATTTGGTAGTCAGAGGATTTACTCTTTAGTGTTGATCTTTGCATTAATATTCTTTTATGATTATCAGTTGACTAAGGAGAGATAAATGTTAAATAAAGTATGTTTTATCATTCTAAATTATAATAATTACACCGATACGATTAATTGTATTCATAGTTTACAGTCAACGATTCGACGTGATATGTACGACATTATTGTAGTTGATAATAACTCTTCTAATGATAGTGTTAGTCAATTGAGAAAATGCTTGAATGATGTTGAAATTATTCCCAATAAGGTGAACCGAGGATATGCTAATGGTAACAACATTGGTATAAAAATTGCTGAAAGCCGAGGATATATATATATATGTATATTAAACAATGATACTGTTATTGATATTGATTTTTTAACACCCTGTGTTGATTTCTTGAAGAATGATAGTTCAATTGCTTTTATAAGTCCAGCACTTGTGGAATATAAAGATGATGATTTAGTTCAATCTACTGGAGGTGATATTTGTATTGAAAAAGGATACGTTAATCTGAAAAATAATAAAGTTTCAAGAAGAAAATTACCTCCCATTGTTGAGAGCGATTATATCGGTGGTGCCTGTATGTTATTCAGAACTGAAGTTCTTAAAAAGTTAGGGTATATACCGGAGAGTTATTTTTTATTTTATGAGGAGACCGAGTGGTGTTACAAGGCCAAAGAACAAGGGTTTAAAAATATATGTCTAACGGACTACTATATTTACCACAAGGGATCGGTATCTATTAATGCTATAAATGGATTACAAGAGTATTTGATGAATAGAAATAAAGTAGTTTTCGTTAAAAAGAAATATAAATAGCAAAAATTAAATATATTAGATTTCTGATGTATCTACTTTTTTTAGATTTACTTATCGTCTTCTTTTTAGGAAAAGAAAAAAAATATTAAGATTATTAGGTATTACGTTGATGGTATAAGAGGAGTAATTGATTCGAAATATCCGTTTATTGTGATTGAAAATGATTAATATATTGGAAGGTGTAAAATGAAAAAAGTAATGTTGGTTTTTGGAACGCGCCCAGAAGCGATTAAAATGTGTCCCTTAGTTAAAGAACTGAAACAGCATACTACTATTGAAACAGTAGTGTGCGTTACTGGTCAACACAAGGAAATGCTAGAACAAGTTTTAGATGTTTTTAAGATTATACCTGATTATGACCTAGGTGTCATGAAAACCAATCAGACACTATTTACAATAACAACATCTATTTTAGATAAAATACAATCAGTTTTAGATGAAGAAAAACCAGATATTGTTCTAGTTCATGGTGATACAACGACGACCTTTGTAACAGCTCTAGCAGCATTTTATAAAGGTATTAAAGTAGGGCATGTTGAGGCAGGCCTTCGAACTTATAATTTACATAGTCCGTTTCCAGAAGAATTTAATCGTCAAGCAACGTCTATAGTTTCTGATTACAACTTTGCTCCTACAGAGGTTTCAAAAGAAAACCTAGTGAGAGAAGGTCGAGAGAACATTTTCGTTACTGGGAATACTGTAATTGATGCCTTGAAGACTACAGTTCAAAATGATTATAGCCATCCTATTTTAGATTGGGCCAAAGGAAGTAAGCTCATTATGTTGACAGCGCATCGTCGTGAAAATCTGGGTGAACCAATGGAGCATATGTTCCGAGCGGTCAATCGTATTTTGGATGAATTCGAAGATGTGAAGGTGGTTTATCCGATTCATAAGAATCCCAAAGTTCGTGAATTAGCCAATAAAGTATTTGGAAATAATGAACGAATAAAAATTATTGAACCTTTGGAAGTGATTGATTTTCATAATTTCATGAACCAAAGTTATATGATTTTAACGGATTCAGGTGGCGTTCAAGAAGAAGCACCTTCGTTAGGCAAACCTGTGTTAGTGATGCGAGATACAACAGAACGTCCTGAAGGTGTCGCTGCCGGAACCTTGAAATTAGTTGGAACAAGTGAGGAAAACATCTATAATAATTTCAAGCGATTGCTGGAAGATCAAACTGAGTACAATAAAATGAGTGAAGCTAGCAATCCTTATGGTGATGGTACGGCTTGTAAACAGATTGTTGAAATTTTATTAGATAATTAGGTGAAATGATGTCTGTAATTGATTATAAAAAAATTAAGACCAACATTGTCGCGTTCGATTTCTTTGATACTATTGTTCATCGTGATTGTAATCCTGAAATTATTTTATTTAAGTGGGCCAAAGAGGTTTCGTGCTATTTAAGATTTTCGATTAGTTCATCTGTAATTTATCAAATAAGAAAGAAAATTGAAACTGAAAAAAAGTAATGGCTTAGAAGAAGTTGCTTATCAAGATCTCTTAGCTGAGCTTTTATAATAGGTTAAAGAATCTTTCTAAATCAGAATATTTTTCCTGATATTGAAGATTTTGTTGAGTTTTCGAAAGAGTTAGAAGTACTTTTTAGAAATAGAGCATATTTATATAGATAATGAAATTTTAGATATTATAAAATTTCATTATGAAAAATGGGAAAAAAATTATACGTTATTTCCGATTTCTATGCCGATAGTAAGCTTATAGGTAAGATTTTTGGAACATTTAGGTATAAAACATTATTTCGAAGATATTATAGTTTCTAGCGAATATAATGCACGTAAATCTAGTGGTAGGTTGTTTGAAAAATTCTTATCTATAACAGGACTGGAGCCTCACCAAGTAACTATGATTGGTGATAATTATATCTCTGACTTCGTTAATCCCAGTAATATAGGGTTAAACGCATATTTTAGAGAGTATACTCCAGTTGAAGATAGTTTAATTGACGATAAAGGACTTGAGAAACTTTATAAAGATGTTCTTTTTTCCGATGCCGAGAATGCTCCATTTAATGGATTCTTAGCAGACATTTTATATTTTGTTTCGAAATTACATGTTCAACTTACAAAGGATAGAGTGACCAAAGTTTTATTCTGTTCACGTGAAGGTCAGTTATTAAAGGAATTATTTGATCTTTATCAAAGTACTTTTTTACATAAGAATAAGATTCAAACATATTATTTTTTTATGTTTCAAGACGTTCAACGTTAATTCCATCTTTAACTAATCCTGATGTTGAAGATTTTTGATATCATTTTTTTAGACAATATAAAAAAATTAGTTTAGAAAAATTTTTCTTCTGAATTTAAATTTTTTTCAGATGAAGAGATTAAACAGATAGCTGGTGATTTAAGAGTTGAAATTAAGGAGACTCTTGAAAAAAAATTCCAAGCTTTTTAGAGTTACTGAAATCCAACCCTGTTTTTTTCTTAAGAGATATATGTTTGAGAAATCAAAGAGCTCGAATTTTTAGAGATTATGTGAATAGTTTAACTAGTGATGATACTATTTATTTGGTTGATATAGGTTGGAAAGGTACAATTCAAGATAATATTCAAAGGGCGTTATCTGATAAAAATTATTATAGGGTATTATTTTGGTCTTAAATATCAAGATAATGATAACATTTCGAAAAAGAATAAGTTCGGTATAATGTTTAATGATTTTTCCTGAGAAGACGGAGTTTTTTTGATATTATTAGTAGAAATTATGAATTTTATGAGGATATTTTTTTGTAGCTGATCATGGCCCGACAATTGCGTATAAGTCAACTAATGGAAAAAGTAATTCCAATCCTTGATAATGACCGGAAACATGTTAAAGTTTATGAAATGGTACATAGCTACCAAGAAAATATGATTACGGGATTTAAAACTTTATTGGAAGGGTATAGTAATTCTTGTAAACTTCCGTATGATTGTTATAATTTATTTATTATTAATTCTTTAAAAAAAGGAATGTGTCTTCGCTCCTAAATTATTCCTTTTAAAGGAAAGATTACGTGATAATGTAATAGAAAATTTTGGTGAAGTTGTTATAAAAAGAAAGTAAGACTTTCAAAGAAATCATTATTTCTTTTTAAAGATGGACTTTCTTTGGGTCGATTTTGCATATATGGCTTTTTTTATAAGATAAGTTTTTGGGAAAAATTTTTTCTCAAAAATGTATTGTTATTTCGTCTTCTTTTTAAAAACGCTTTATTTTGAAATTGAGAAATGGAATATAATAATGAAAGAGAAATCAATTAAAATTAATGCAATATTGAATGTTTTTACTAACTTTGTCAAATATTGTTTTTTTCCTCTAATTACTTTTTCCGTACATTTCTAGAGTTTTTAAACCCCACTGGAGTTGGGGTAACTTCTTTTTTTACTTCAATCAGTAGTTACTGTACTTTAGTAGCATCGCTCGGAATTTCTACCTATGGTATTCGTGCTATTGCAAAGGTTCGTAATGATAAAAATAAATTAACTAAAAGTATTTCAAGAGTTATTATTAGTTAATTTATTTATGGCAATCATTGTTTCAGTTTTACTATTGTTATTAGCAATGGGGATAGAACAATTAAGATCTGAAATGGCGTTGTTAGTCATTACTTGTGTTACTGTATTGGCTTCACCTTTTTTTCACTTAATTGGTTTTTACAGTGGCATAGAAGAATATTCTTATATAACAAAAAGGTCAATCTTATTAAAGTTTATATCATTGATTCTTACTTTTTTTATTGGTTAAAAAGCCCAACGATTATATCGTATATGCTAGTATAACTTTATTTTCTATATTAAGTTCCAATATCTTAAATATTCTTCAAAGTAGGAAATTTATATCTTTTTAAATTAAGAAATGATCTTAAATTCAAACATCATCTAAAACCCATGTGGTATTTATTCGCATCTCTTTTTGGCGGTAAATGTATATACAAACTTAGACACGGTGATGTTAGGGTTTATTAGTGGTAATTCAGCAGTCGGTCTTTATTCAGTTGCTACTAAAGTTAAATGGATTTTACTATCATTAGTTACTTCTATTAGCACTGTTTTATTACCTCGCTTTTCGTTCTATATTAGTCAGAAAGATATTTCAAAATTTAGAGAAGTTTTACGAGAATCCATTTCAGTGATTTTTTTAATATCAATACCATTAACTGTTTTTTTTCTAATCGAAGCAAGAGATAGTATATTACTTTTTAGGAGGTAATAAATATCTAGATGCAACATTAACTATGCAAGTTCTAATGCCTATATTGTTAATTTCAGGCTTTTTCAAATATTACTGGAAATCAAATTTTGATTCCGACAGGACGAGAAAAATATTTTATGCTTGCAGTAAGCAGTGGTGCATTTGTTAATTTAATATTAAATTTTTTGCTCATGCCGAAATATGGAATCTTAGGGGGAGGCTTAGCAACCTTGTTTGCAGAGATTACTCAGATGGTTATACAGGTTAAATACTCTATAGATTTCTTACAAAAAAGTATCTCTGTTAGCTCAATCTTTAAATTTATTATTTCAGCTATTATTTCAGCTTTAATATTATTATTAACTAGGTCACTTTTTTTATTTATAAGGATGCTCTTATTCAGTTAACTGTATCAGGCTTGTTGTTCTTTTTTTAATTTATGTTTCTTTACTTCTTTTTACTTAGGGATAAAACAATAAAGAATGTATTTGGGAATTTAAAGTAGACTATATAATAAAAAAAGTAAATTTTTTTCGTAAAAGATCAAAAAGAGGTAATATATTGTTCGAATGAGACGATGTATAGAGGCAATCGTATGTGGCTTAGTTGAAGCTATTGTCGATTGTCTTTTTCGGGACTTTTTGTGTACACTTAAAAAGCAGCTCTATAATCTCTACAGTACTTTTTACCCACTACAGAAATTATAGAGCCTTATTTAAGAGATTCCAATGGAATCTTTTTATATCCAAGAATAGTATCAGTTT
>BNJU01004034.1_pt1 | contig 129764 bp, 147 predicted proteins | sample 8539281 | NCBI WGS metagenome assembly BNJU01 (sample SAMD00202456, study PRJDB9452) | human saliva metagenome | isolation source: human saliva | place: Japan
AAAATTGTCAATATAAAAAAACGCAATCCTTTAAATGATTGCGTTTTTCTACTTGTGTTTCATCCTGTTGACGATGCAAACTTCCTACAAAATCACGATCCAATTCTTGAATATGGCAAATTTGAACCTTCTTTACAAAGCGTTCTTTTTTTAATTGCTGCATGATTTCAAGAACTTGAGGACTATCGACATAGACCTGGACATAGCGCATTTTTTTGGAATGATAGATCACATCCCCAATTTGCCTGTAATTTCTTTTGCATCTCGATTATAATACAACTTTTACAATTAAAGCCTGTTCTAGCTTGCTTTCTCAAACATACACTATCCCTTTCTGGTTCTGTTACCAGTATAGCAAATTTTCAGGTAAAAAAATACTATCTTTTTTTCAGAAAGTAAAAGTGTCTTGAAAAAAAAACCTCTCCTGTCATAGAGGAGAGGGCTGGATCGTTAAAGATTTCTTATCCGAGATTGTTGTTAGCCATGATTTCATCGATGAAAACCATAAGCTAAGGTTTCTTCTGCAGTCATCCAATTATCGCGTTCCGCATCAGCGTGGATTTTTCTTGATGGGTTTGACCTGAATTTTTCTGCCAAGATTTTTTCCAATCTGTGACGTGTTTTCAAGAGGTGTTCTGCTGCAATGGCCATATCCGTTTGTTGGGTACCGCCACCAGTACCACCCATTGGTTGGTGGATCATGTACTCAGCATTTGGCAACATGAAGCGTTTGCCTTTAGCACCACTTGATGCAATCACAGTCCCCATTGAAGCTGCCATCCCCATGACGATGGTTTGGACGTCTGATTTGATAAAGTTCATGGTATCGACGATTGCCAAACCTGCAGAGACAGAGCCTCCTGGCGTATTGATATACATATAGATATCTTTGGTATTATCTTGGGCATCCAAGAAGAGCAATTGGGCAATAATCGAATTGGCCATTTGGTCTTCTACCGGTCCTGTCACCATGATAATACGGTCTTTTAAGAGGCGTGAGTAAATGTCGTATGAGCGTTCGCCACGACTAGTTTGTTCAATTACTACTGGAATCATTCATTCATCTCCTTTTATCCATTATCACCGGCACCATCTCAGGAGTTTCATCCGGTTGATTCGAGAGGCTAGCTCTCCTTCCATTCTTTATAAAAGCTATTATATCCCATTGGTCAACAAAGGTCAAATTTTTACTTTCCCAAAGATGGATTGGAAATGTGCTTATTTGGTACCAAACAGACGGTCCCCTAGCATCACCCAAACCTGGAACAATATAGCCGTTTTCGTTGAGGCGTTCATCCAAGGCTGCAGCAAAGATTTCGACATCTGGATGAGCTGTCTTGAAGAGCTTTCACTCCTTCTGGAGCTGCAACCAAGCAGACAAATGTAATATGGCTGGCACCACGTTTCTTCAAGGAATCAACAGCCAAGATAGCTGAACCACCTGTAGCCAACATTGGATCCACGACAAAGATATGGCGTTGGTCGATATCTTCTGGCAATTTCACCAAGTATTCGACCGGTTTCAAGGTTTCTTCATCGCGATACATTCCGATATGCCCAACTTTGGCAGCTGGTACTAAACTCAAGAGTCCGTCTACCATCCCGATTCCCTGCACGAAGGATTGGGACAATCGCTAGTTTTTTTACCAGCAATTTGTTTTTTTGAATTGTTTTTGGTAATCGGTGTTTCGATTTCTACATCTTCTAGTGGAAGATCACGCAACACTTCATACCCCATCAACATGGCAATTTCATCAACTAATTCACGAAAAAGCCTTTGTAGAGGTATCTGTCCGGCGCAAAATGGACAATTTATGCTGAATAAGTGGATGTTTAATGACTTCAAGTTTTTCCCATAATAGTTCCTTCTTTCTCTATATTCATCTTATTATATCAAAAAGGAAGAAAAAAAGGCCTACAAATATGCAAACCTTTTTCTTTTCTTATTTTTCATTAGTAGCTTATAGCCACTCCTTGTACTTACCAATATAATAGTGTTTGACCAGGGTGACACTTGCCATATAAAGGAAGAGAATCCCCGCTAGTAATAGGAAGTAAAGACTATTTAGTGGCGCTACTTTTAGCAAGGAAGCCAATGGGCCATATGGTAGGAAGGTCACAAAGAGGGCGCCCAATAAGGTCGTTGCCATGACAGCAAGGGCTGGCCGACTTTGAACAAAGGGCAATTTTGGAGACCGCAGCATATAGATGACCATGGTTTGGGACCACATGGACTCGATAAACCAGCCGGTTTGAAAGAGCATGATGAAGAGTCCTGCACTACCAGCACCATGGACATAGCCATAGCCTGTAATCATGGGTACAATGACAAAGTAGAGAATGATGAAGGTCAGGATGTCAAAGATAGAGGAAATAGGACCAAACCAGGCCATAAAGCGGGTAATAGATTTTGCTTCCCAGATTCTTGGTTTCTTCAAGAAGTCCTTATCCACTCGGTCAAAAGGCAAGGCAATACAGGAAAGATCGTAAACCAAGTTCAAGACGATGAGATGGATAGGGGCCATTGGAAGGAAAGGAAGGAAAATACTGGCAAAGAGAAGGGAGAAGATATTCCCGAAATTAGAAGAAACAGTCATCTTGATGTACTTGGTCATGTTGGCATAAACCTTGCGTCCTTCTACCAAGCCTTTTTCGAGGACCATCAAGTCCTTATCCAGAAGGATAACGTCTGCTGTTTCTTTGGCAATATCAACTGCTGTATCAACCGAAATACCCACATCTGCCACTTTCATAGATGGTGCATCATTGATGCCATCTCCCATATAGCCGACCTTGTGGCCATTCGCTTTGAGTTGCAAGATAATGCGTGCTTTTTGATCTGGGGATAATTTTGCAAAAACGGTGGTGGTTTCTACTGCTTGAGCCAAGTCTGAATCAGAGAGACTGTCGATATCGCTACCCAGCAAAATGCGGTCAACATCCAGTCCCACCTTTTCACAAACCGCTTGGGTCACTTTCTCATTATCACCCGTAAGGATTTTAGTAGCAACTCCGTATTCCGCAAGGGTATTGATGGCTGGTGCTGCAGATGGTTTTGGTGGATCCAAGAAGGCTAGATAGCCCGTCAAGATCATGTCTGCTTCATCTGCCACTTCAAAGGCATAGCCTTCCTCAAGATTTGATTTGTAACTAACCCCTAGCACGCGCAAACCTTGTTCATTCAGCTGAGCCACTTCTGCCAAGACGTCTTCCCGCACTTGGTCTGTTAGGGGGATAATCTCATCCTTGTATTCTACATAGTTAGAGACTGCTAGCATTTCTTCCAAGGCTCCCTTGGTGACCATGCTCACGACTCCCTGCTCATCTTTGACAATGACACTCATCCGACGGCGTTCAAAGTCAAAAGGCAATTCATCAATTTTTTGGAAGCTTTGGTCCAAGCCTCTGACAATCTCATGTTTCTTAGCTTCTCTTTCTGTCCGACTGATAATAGCGCGGTCCATCAAGTTTTTGAGGCCGGTTTGGAAGTAAGAGTTGAGGTAGGCCCGACGAAGGACGGACAAATCCAAGTCTCCACGAATGTCGAGTGGGTATTCGAGTACAATCTCATCTTGGGTCAAGGTTCCTGTCTTGTCCGTACAGAGGATATCAATAGCGCCTAGATCTTGAATAGCGTTGAGCTTTTTGATGACCACCTTTTCTTTGGCCATGATAATGGAACCCTTGGCCAAGCTAGCTGTGATAATCATTGGGAGCATTTCCGGAGTCAAACCCACCCCTACACTGAGGGCAAAGACCCCTGCTTCTAGCCAGTCCCCGTCTGTCAAAGCATTGATAAAGAAGACGATGGGCACCATCACCATCATGAGTCGAATCAACAACCAAGAGATGGTGTTCATTTCTCGTTCAAAAGAGGTTGGTTCATCATAAGTATTGATGGTCTGCTCAATAGCTCCCATCATGGTTTCATCCCCGACTACTAAGACCAAGGCAGTTGCTCGGCCTGAGATGACGTTGGTCCCCATGAAAGCTAGACTCTCACTCTCCAGGAGACTATCCAGATTTTGGCCACTTGCTTTTTTTAAACAAACTTTTTCGACAGCATCACTCTCACCAGTCAAACCGGATTGTTGGACGAAGAAGTCTCGAGAATCTAACAAGACCACATCCGCTGGGATCATGTCGCCTGCACTCAGTTTGATCAAGTCTCCCACAACGATCTCATCAATGGGAATTTCTTCTTCCTTGCCTTCTCGAATCACTGTTGCTGTATTAACAATCATGCGAGAAAGGTTACTAGCAGCCTTGTCACTGCGTAATTCTTGGATAAAGCGAATCCCCCCTGAGAGAAGAACGAGGACGACGATAATAAGAGAGGTCGTTGGATCTTCCTCACCCGGCTTGGCTAACCAAACATTGGTTACCAAAGAAACAAGGGCAATGAGAAGCAGGATGACTGTGAAGGGATTGATGATGGATTCAACAATCCGTTTCCAGATAGAATCATCTTGCCCCTTTGTGAGGACATTTTCTCCATAGTTATCCCGGTTCTCCTCTACTTGGTCTTCCGTCAAACCAGACCAGCTAGATTGATAGGTTGCTAAGGTTCTTGTTTCTGCATCTTGCAATGCAGCAATGAGTCTTTCTTTTGTTGTTTGCATTGAAATCTCCTTTTTTATCAGGAGCCAAACGCTTATAGAGTCCCGATGACACAAATCAGCGATTGGCTGGCTATGTGCGGTTCGGGATGATCGTCGATTTGTATCATAGTGCTCTCCTTTTCTACTTGATAGGTGAGAGGCTTCTTAAGCATAAGAAAAGAGCCCTCCCTCTAACAGGTAGGACTCATTAAACTCGTCGTTTATTTTTTAATGAAAAATTCTCAAAAAATAGACCGTCCAAGCTTTAGCTCCGCAAGGCAATGAAATGAGCTTAGTCTTGACCTTTGCGATCAGGACTGTTGACCAACGAGTAGTGTCTCCACTGCTTTGCGGTAGTCATCCGTATCCTTGTGGTAGCCTCACCTACCGTTATTCCCCTTGAGTATACTCCTCCCCTATAGAAAAGTCAACCCTTAAAATCAACCTTTTTTAGGAAAATTTGTTACAATCCGATCGACAATCTCTTGGACTAGGGTTTTCGGAGCTGCCACATTTCAAACGGGCATGTTGCTTCCCTTCTACTCCAAAGTCTGTTCCCTTTATTGAGGATGACCTTGGCCTGGTCATGAAGTCGAGCATGGAGTTCTTCCTCTGACAAACCGTAGGCAGAAAAAAATCTAGCCAGAGTAGATAGGGTCCCCTTGAGGCTTTCATCACACTGGATATCTGTCCGCTCACGTAAAACTATCTACAGTGTAGTCGATATTTTTCTTCCAAGACTTCTTTAAGTCCTCTAACCAAGCCTTTCCATTCTGATAGGCTACTTCTGTTGCCATATAACCAAGGGCAGAAATTTCATGTTGATTGTTTCGCAACTGCTGAGCTTGGAAGGATTTTCCTAGTGCATCATTTCTCGATGATGGCATAGGAATTTTTTTTGTCCCTGCAATATTGAAAGGTTTTTGGTCGCACTCGATAAGACAAGTGTGAAGTCCTTTAAAGCTTGGGATCTACCGTATTAAAAGAAACGTGCTGGTGCCCAAACAATACCAAATCTTGGTGAATTTCATCGGAAACAAGCAAGACCCCATATTTTTGACATAGGCGACCAATCTTTTCTAGGACTTCTCGTTCCCAGACGCGACCGCCTGGGTTATGAGGATTGCACAGGATGTAGAGTTTTGACCTGGTGTCTGCACTAGAGTCTTTTTCCAATTGCTCAAAAATCAATTTGGAAGAGTCCATCCACTTCTACGAAGGAATTGGTCACTAATTTGCGTTGATTGAGGCGGACACTACGAGCAAAAGGGTGGATAGACTGGCGTATTGATGAGAACAGCCTCGTCTTCCTTGGTGAAAGCCTGAATAGCCGTTGAAATAGACGGAACCACACCTTCCCATAAAGACAATGGCTTCCTTCTCAAACACATATCCATGCTCTGACTTTTCCCACTCCTGAACAGCTCGGTAGAGCTCTTCACTAGGATAGGTGTAGCCGTAGACCAATTGATCCGCGTAATCTCGAATGGCTTGTCGAACAGCAGGTAAGGATTCAAAATCCATATCGGCAATCCAAGCAGGAAGAAGCTCAGGATCTTGTTCTGACTCCTTCCACTTACTAGTATGATGCCCCAAACGATTAGGGGACAGTCAAAAATTGTTCTTTTCCCATGATGGACTCCTATCTAGCCAATGCTTGTTCTAAATCCTCAATCAAATCCCGTGCATCTTCAATTCCGATGGAAAGGCGAAGCAAGTCATCCGTTAACCCATAGGAATGACGAACCTCTGCAGGAATATCTGCATGAGTCTGGGTCGTTGGATAGGTAATCAAACTTTCCACACCACCTAAACTCTCTGCAAAGGTAAAGACTTGCAAAGGATTCAAAATGGTTGGAATTTTTTCTTCCTTCCTTACTTTAAAGGAAACCATGCCTCCCTTGCCGGTATACAAGACTTCCTTAACAGCTGGATGCCCCTTCAAGAATTCCACTACCTTCTTCGCATTTTCTGTAGAGCGCTCCATACGAAGAGCCAAGGTTTTTAAACCACGAATCAATTGGTAGCTGTCAAAAGGTGAAAGAACAGCTCCAGTTGTGTTAAGGTTATAAAAGAGTTGCTCATAGAGACCTTCATCATCAGTCACAACAACACCCAGCCAAAACGTCATTATGACCCGCTAGATACTTTGGTCGCTGAGTGAAGGACGATATCTGCTCCTTCTTCAATTGGACGTTGGTAGATAGGGCTATAGAAGGTATTGTCTACAATCACTTTTGCCCCTTTTTCATGAGCGAGTTTAGCTAATTTCTGGATGTCAAACTCCAGCATGAGTGGGTTAGTAGGCGTTTCAATATAGAGAATATCCACTTCTCCTTCAGATCCCTCTATCAATTCTTCTTCTGAATTTGCATAGGTAAAGAAAAAGCGTCCTTCTTGTTCCATTTGGTTGAACCAGCGGAAAGAGCCTCCATAAAGATCTCTTACTGCCAAAACCTTACTGCCAACAGGAAAAATACTAAAGGCTAAGACAATGGCAGACATACCTGAGCTCGTCACCAAGGCATGCTCTGCACTCTCAATAGCTGCCAAGGTCTTTTCAGCGTTTACCCGAGTCGGATTCTTGGTACGGATATAGTCAAAACCAGTAGATTGACCAAACTCTGGATGCTGGTAAGTGGTTGAAAAATGAAGCGGAGTAATCAAAGCCCCTGTTGCTGGATCCGACTTGATTCCCGCTTGAGCTAGGATGGTGTTAATATTCTTTTTGTGACTCATACAAACCTCCAATGGACGTAAATTCAATTGTCTCTATTGTATCACTTCTTTAGATGATTCGGTTTTTCCTTTTTCAAGAGCTAGATATAGCTTCAAACTATAATGAAAAAAGAGGTGGGATAGACCCCAACCTCTACTGGTTATGAAATATGAAATTTATTTCGAAGACTAGCTGCCTTGCTACCAATGAAGCGATCTAAGAAACGAAGACGAAGACCGAGACCACCGTATACGACGATTCCCACACCACCAATCAGAGCTACATAGACCATGCTGGTCACTCGACCATTTGGTTTGATGACCAAGCCGAGGATAAAGCCTGCAACTAGGACCACCAAGAGCATAATCAAGGTGAGAATGGCTGTCAATAAGCTTCGTTTGAAGACTGTCTTGCGATTGAAATGAGTCACCTGATGAATTTCCTTGTACATAAGAACAATCGGAATCATGAGACCAATTGTAGTAGAAAGAAGAGGACCATAGGCTTTAAAGACATAAATGAACGGTACTTGGAGAATCAGTTTTACCAATACTCCATAGCCAAAGTAAAGAATTGCCTTCCGATTTTGGAAAAGAGCCTGGATCATTGGAGAGAGAACCGTATACAAGCCTAGAATGACCGTTTGTAACATGGCTAGGATAAAGAGTCCCAAAGCCAGGGAATCTGGTTTCCCGTAAAAGACCGTATAGAGAGGCTCTGCAATGGCTACTGCTCCAATCGTCGCTGGAAGCAAGAAGGCTACTAGCATGGTCAAATTATCTTGAACCAGCTTACCTGCAGCTCGGAAATCACCCTTGACATAGTTCTCTGTTAGGAGAGGGATTCCCACCCCACCGATCGATGTCGCAACTGCAATTAAAATCATGGTGATCTTGTTCGGATTCGCTGAAAAGTAGCTGAACTGAACCAAAAGCTCTGAACGAGTGAAGTTGGTGAACCAAGACATGACATTGCTATAGGTCATCTGGTCGATGATTTGGAAGAGTTGAATGGCTGATCCTGTCACAATGAACGGAATCGCTTCACGAATGGTATCCCACAAGAGAGCCTTGGTATCAATCTGGCTATCAGACTCTGGGCGATGGATAATGTGCTGTAGAAGCCCTGTTTTCCAGAGGTAATAGACGAGGACTAGAAGACTCGCTCCCATCCCAATAAAGGCTGCAAAAGTGGACTGGGTCACAGCTTCAACGTAATCACCTGAGCCGACCTTCATAATGAAGTAGGCTGTCAAGAGCATCCAGATAACCCGAATCACTTGCTCAGCAATTTGACTGATGGCATAAGGTTTCAGATTGTTATGCCCTTGGAAGAAGCCACGAATGACACTCATGGAAGGGAAAATCAAGACTGCCCAAGACAGGCTCTGCATGACAGGGATTAGGTCTTTCCCACCTCCAGACAGGTTTGCAAAGACTGGAGAAAGCACATACATGATAATGGCAAAAACTAAGCCCAATAAAGACATGAACTTAAGGAAGCCACGAATCATGGCAAAACTATGTTCTTCTTGCCCCTTGGTATTGTATTTAGCCACCTGCTTAGCGACTGCTACCGGGACGCCTGCTGTTGAAATCAGCAAAAACCAAGCGTAGATATTGTAGCCCATAGTAAAGAGACCGTTTGCCTCTGCCCCATGTTTGCCCATCCAGATATACCAAGGGATGATATAGGCCGCTCCTAAGAGACGACTAATGAAATTACTGGCTGTTAACCAGACTGTACCTCGAAGCATCTGGGCCTGTTGATTACTTGTTTCGTTACTCATATGTTTCCTCTACTTTATAGTCTTCTTTCATTATAAACTTTTCCTTTACACTTGTAAAATAAGGTCTTTCAGTTTAAAATAGGATTATGATGAAAGATAGAAACTGTACTAAACATTTTAAAAGAGGATCACAACTTTCGTGAGATCCTACAAGACGGAGAATACCACTATTCAGCAAGTGGTGTTTCTTTTAATCAAATTAGCTACGATAGTCGAAAGGTCAACGCTGAGACCCTCTTTTTTGTCAAGGGGCAAATTTCAAGAAGGAATTTTTGGAGCAAGCGATCGAGCAAGGTCTCCAGTGGTATGTCGCTGAGCAAGACTTTGAGGTCAGCATCCCAGCCATTATCGTTACGGATATCAAACAGGCTATGAGCTTGATTGCCATGGAATTCTATGGCCACCCTGAGCGCCAGCTAAAACTCTTAGCTTTTACAGGGACCAAGGGCAAAACGACTTCTGCTTACTATGCCTACAAGATTCTTGAACAAGGCCACCGTCCAGCCATGCTATCCACTATGAATACAACCTTGGATGGCAAGACCTTCTTCAAATCAACCTTGACCACTCCAGAAAGCATTGATCTTTTTGAAATGATGGCCCAGGCAGTTGCCAACGATCGGACCCACCTGATTATGGAAGTTTCTAGCCAAGCTTATTTGGTGAAACGGGTTTACGGTCTGACCTTTGATGTCGGTGTCTTCCTCAACATCAGCCCTGACCATATCGGACCGATTGAGCATCCAACCTTTGAAGACTATTTCTACCACAAACGTCTCTTGATGGAAAATAGCCGTGCTGTTGTCGTCAATAGCGATATGGATCATTTTGAGATTCTTGCGGAACAAGTCGCTGAGCAAGACCACGACTTCTACGGTAGTCAATCAAGCAACCAAGTCCAGAACTCAAAAGCCTTTAGCTTTTCTGTCACTGGCAAGCTGGCGGGAGATTATGATACCCAGCTCATCGGTCACTTCAACCAAGAAAATGCTGTGGCTGCAGGTCTTGCCTGCCTTCGTCTAGGTGCGAGCCTTGAAGACATCAAAGAGGGAATTGCCAAGACGCGCGTTCCTGGCCGAATGGAAGTCTTGACTCAGAAAAATGGAGCCAAGGTCTTCATCGACTATGCCCATAATGGAGATAGCTTGAAAAAACTGCTCTCAGTTGTTGAAACCCATCAAACGGGGACCATTTCACTGGTCCTTGGATCAACCGGTAATAAAGGAGAGAGCCGCCGTAAGGACTTTGGCTTACTCTTAGAAGACCATCCTGAGATCCAAGTTTTCCTCACAGCGGATGATCCCAACTATGAAGATCCTTTGGCTATCGCTGAAGAGATTAGCAGTTTCATCACGCGCCCTGTCGAAAAAATCGCAGATCGCGAGCAAGCCATTCAAGTAGCTATGGCAACGACCAGCAAGCCTGAAGATGCTGTTATTATCGCTGGAAAAGGAGCTGACTGCTACCAAATCGTCAATGGCGTAAAAGAAGAATATCCAGGTGATGCTGCCATCGCTGAACGTTATCTATAATCAAACGAAACAAGGCTAGGAAAATTTTCCTAGCCTTTTTCTATTGTTTGATAAACATCAGTCTTTCCTTGTCCAAGTCCACTGCTAATTCATATTTGCCTTCATCATTTTTGCGGATATAGCCTAAGACTTTCTAAACTATCGACAAAGATGTCTCTGCGCTTTTGCTGGACTTCTTCTTTTTTGAGGAACTTGAGCAAAAAGCTGGTCATATACTTGAGAGCATACTCAGGATTGACATCTCCCAAAATAGCATAGAGCTTTCTCTTGCTCCTCCGTCAAATGGATATTGGTGTTTCACCTTGTAGAAGTAATTGGAAAGGGTCTGTGCATTTCGCTCGAAGTCAGTCTCCTCTATCAAAATCGCTGCATTAGTCGTGTTGCGGAGTTCTGTTTGGAAGACCTTGGCTTTTAATTCTTGATAAACTGCACTGTCCTCTCGAACAAAGACCTCTTGATCCAGTTCAACTCGATCAGCTGACTCTAAGAAAGGCAAATTGAGAGTGTAGCGTTTATTTTCTCGAAGGATGAAGCCCGCTTTGATATATTCCTCCATCAGCTTATCCACTGGTTGATCTGGAAATTGGGCCTTGATTTGCCGCAGGATCACATCATCCTGCTGATCCAGATAGTTGATCAAGTCCTTGAAAAATGGCTGACGTGTCAAACGTGTGGGATTAATGATTGTAATCATCCAAATACCTTTCTTTAAACTGTAGATGGGGAGACTGGGCTAACTGACTCGGGTTGGTCCCAGGCTGATCTAGAGGAACGGCTAGGCCAAGTTCCTTGTAGTAATCCAGCCAGAACGGACTAATCTCCTCTTCCTCATCTCCAAACTTCATGGGAATGGTTTCAAAGATAGGAAGTAGTTCAGCGATGAACTGGGAACAATAGAAACCATCTCCATCTGGATAAAAGGACGCATTGTAGGGAGCCCCTAAAAGGCTCTCTGCTCGCTTTTTGACCTCTGCGACATCAATCTCCGCATAGCGATAAAGGTCATAGACTTTTCCAGCTTCAAAGAAATCTTCGGGTGACTGGGAAAGAACACCACCTTCCACCGTAGCATGATAGACCTGTCCGTCCAAAAAGATAGCCACATGGCTGTAGTTACCTGTCGAAGCCTGGATAGCCTGCCCCATTTCCGTATCTTCTCTCACAAAAATCAAATCGCCATTTTCTAACATATTTTCTCCTAGCAAAAAGGAGTCGAAACTCCTTTTTAACAATGGGCTTCCCATCTATGATTATGCATTAAAGCTTTCAGTCAATTGTGGTACCACTTGTTTCTTACGTGAAACAGCACCTGGAAGGAAAGCGTGGTTGTTTTCAAGTTTGAAGTTGAAAGCTGCTTCTACCTTGTCCATATTAGCACCAAGAGCCAAAATTTCTGAGTTTGAGTTGACGATGTCTGTAATCATCAAAGACAAAGTCAGAGTATCCGTTAGCTGCATTTGCTGCTTGGATAGCTGCTTCGATTTCAGCTTGGCGTTCCAAGACTTCAGCAATATCAACTGTATTCACTTGAGCCACACGAACGTTGTTTCCGTTGAGTTCAAAGGTCTTAGCATCGATGTCGATCAATTCTTCTGCTGATTTGCTTGCCAAGTTGGTACCAGCCTTAAGCATGGCAAGACCGTATTCTTCCAAGTTCACACCAGCCAATTCAGCCAATTCAGGCGCAATCACTTTATCAGATGGGTGAGTTGTTGGAGATTTCAAAAGAAGAGTATCTGAAATCAAACCTGAAAGCATCAAACCTGCGATTTCTTTTGGCACTGCTACACCATGTTCTTTGAACATGCGGTATACGATAGAAGATGCTGATCCAACTGGTTCCAAACGCATGTAAAGTGGGCTGGCAGTTTCAAAGTTAGCCACACGGTGGTGGTCCACTACACCATAAACTTCTACTTCAGCGATATCTGAAACAGATTGTTGGAATTCATTGTGGTCCGTCAAGATGACTTGCTCTGCACCTTCTGCTTTAGCTGATGTGATCACGCGTGGTGCTTCCACACCAAAATAGTCCAATACGAAAGCTGTTTCTTCATTTGGAGTTCCAAGAGCCACTGCTTCTGTATCCAAACCATAAGCTTCTTTTGCAAGATAAGCAAAGGCTACAGATGAACCGATGGCATCTGAGTCAGGATTTTGGTGACCAAAAACGAGAATTTTTGACATGTTTCTACCTCTTCATTTTCATTTGTATATTCACTCTATTTTAGCACGTTTTTCCGTTTAAAGAAAGGGAATAGTTGTTCATTTCATCAGAAAAAGACAGCTGGAAGGACCAACTGTCTCGATTTATTTTATCCTTTAACTCGTTTCAGGTAATCTTGGTAACTTTCCGTTTCCATCAAATCTTTTGCATTTTGAACCCGTTCTTTTGTCGGTGGTTTCACACCCTCCAACTTGTACGGAATACCCAATTCCCGCCATTTGAATTCCCCCATAGTATGGTAAGGCAGAATCTCAAATTTATCGACATTTTTAAGGGTTTTAACAAATTTTCCAAGTTCGATCAAGTCGTCATCTCGGTCTGTCAAACCTGGGACCAAAACGTGACGAATCCAGACGGGTTTTCCAATATCAGACAAATACTTGGCACAGGCTAAAATATTCTTGTTCGTTTGACTGGTTACAAATCTGTGCCGTTCATCGTTAATTTCCTTGATATCCAGAAGCACCAAGTCTGTCACTGCCATTAATTTATCAAATTTTTCCAGGTAACGAGGGGTATTGCGGAAAGGCAGAGCACAGGTATCGAGCGTGCAGTGAATGCCCAACTCTTGAGCCTTGGTGAAGAGGGCAATCAAAAAGTCTATCTGCAAGAGGGCTTCTCCACCACTGACCGTGATCCCACCTTTTTGACCCCAAAAATCCACGATAGCGGAGGGCTTCTTCAGGACATCATCCACTGTTCGTTCTCTAGACATGTTGGTTTCCATAGCCCAAGTATCCGGGTTATGGCAATACTGACACCGCATTTGACAGCCTTGAAGAAAGACAATAAAACGGATCCCTGGTCCATCCACTGCACCGAAGCTTTCCGTAGAGTGTACCATTCCTGTTACTTTTCCATAGTCAACTGTTTCATTTTCCATGTCTTGTCCTTCTCTCTTGAAAACGTTTTATGGTTTTATTATACCATGATTCCTTGTGAATAAAAGGATTTTAATGATTTTTTAGAAAATAAACTGTTTTTCAATTTCAACCCATTGTATTAGTACAGGCCCTTCCAGTCGCTCTTACTCTTACCTATTCTCTATGGCAAAAAAAGAAAACGAAGAGCCGTTTTTCTTTTTTTAATATCTTAAGAATCTTGATCTCACCAATCGATAATCGCGACAAAATCTTACTGGATCTTGGGAAAAGACCAACACGTGGTGACGGTCCGCTCCCAAGTTCACCTAGCAGACGGACGACAATTCCAGTTCACCGAAAGTCGACACAAATTAGACAAGTTTCATTTTGTCGACTATGCAAAAAGAAATCAAATAAAGTACTCCGCTGACAGTTGAGAATGGACTCAACTGTTTTTTTACGATATCCGAAAATGAAAACTGTTTTCAGCCCAAAATAATAGCTTATTTATCTCTTGTTTCTCTACTATTTCAAGAAATAACACTCTCAAATATGCATCTTACCTAAAAGCTATTGACATTTTCCTATTCCCCTATTAAATTGGGTATGATAGAAATAAATAGGAAGGGACTATCTTTAACTGAAAATGTAAGCGGTCTCAAAAAAACTAGAGGAGAGTTCTATGGGCCAAAGATTTTTGGAAAAATCCTGTCGTTATAGTATCCGCAAACTAACTGTCGGTACGGCTTCTGTGTTATTAGGAGCCATTTTTCTCGGCTCACACCAGGTAGGTGCTGATAGTATTGTTGGAAGCCAAAACGAAAGCAACCACCTTGAAGCTGCCCCAGCCATAGAGAGCCCGACTGATGGAACTGGAGAAGCCAAACCAGAAAATCCGTATATCGCTTCTATTTCTGAAGAAAAAAGCTCGTCAACTGATACAGAAGTTCAAAGCAAGCATACAGCCACTTCGACTACTTCGATTGAGCCAAATGAAGAAAGGGAAACTATGAAAATTGAGACTCCCGTGGCCAAACAAACAGATTATCATTTAAGCTACAATCAACCTGCTGCTGCAACCTATGATGGGTGGGAAAAACAAGCTCTCCCAGTCGGAAATGGAGAAATGGGCGCTAAGGTTTTCGGACTCATCGGCGAGGAAAGAATTCAATACAACGAAAAAACTCTTTGGTCTGGTGGACCACAACCGGATAGCACCGACTACAACGGAGGAAACTATCAAGATCGCTACAAAGTCTTAGCAGAAATCCGTAAGGCCCTTGAAGCTGGAGACCGCCAAAAAGCGAAACAGTTAGCCGAAGAAAATCTAGTAGGACCAAACAACGCTCAATATGGACGTTATTTATCTTTTGGTGATATCTTTATGGTCTTTAACAACCAAAAGAAAGGCTTGGAGAACGTTACCGACTATCACCGTGACTTAGATATTACCGAAGCTATCACGACTACTTCTTATAGCCAGGATGGAACCACCTTTAAACGCGAAACCTTCTCTAGCTATCCGGATGATGTTACTGTGACCCATTTGAGTAAAAAAGGGGATAAGACCCTCGATTTTACCCTTTGGAATAGCTTGACAGAGGATTTACTTGCGAATGGTGACTACTCTTGGGAATATTCGAATTATAAACAAGGGGCAGTCACGACCGATTCAAATGGTATCTTGCTCAAGGGGACTGTCAAAGACAATGGCCTTCAATTTGCCTCTTATCTTGGAATCAAGACAGATGGACAAGTCACTGCCCAAGATGGCTATTTGACTGTCACTGGAGCCAGCTATGCGACCCTTTTACTCAGTGCCAAGACTAATTATGCTCAAAATCCAAAAACCAATTACCGCAAGGATATTGATGTAGAAACATACTGTCAAATCGATTGTCGAGGCTGCTAAAGGCCCAAAGATTATGAAACTCTAAAACATGACCACATCGAGGACTATCAGAGTCTCTTCAATCGTGTTCAACTAAATCTTGGCGGTAATAAGTCTAGCCAAACGACAAAAGAAGCTCTCCAAACCTATGATCCTACAAAAGGGCAAGAACTAGAAGAGCTCTTCTTCCAATACGGACGTTACCTCCTCATCAGTTCGTCTCGTGACCGGACAGATGCCCTTCCTGCCAACCTGCAAGGAGTCTGGAATGCTGTAGACAATCCACCTTGGAACGCTGACTACCACCTCAATGTCAACCTACAAATGAACTATTGGCCTGCCTACATGAGTAATCTCGCAGAAACGGCTAAGCCAATGGTCAATTATATCGATGACATGCGCTACTATGGTCGTATCGCTGCTAAAGAATATGCAGGGATCGAATCCAAAGAAGGTCAAGAAAATGGTTGGCTGGTTCATACTCAGGCGACACCATTTGGCTGGACTACTCCAGGTTGGAATTACTATTGGGGTTGGTCTCCTGCTGCCAATGCTTGGATGATGCAGAATGTTTATGACTACTACAAATTCACCAAGGATGAAACTTATCTAAAAGAAAAGATTTATCCAATGCTCAAGGAAACAGCCAAGTTCTGGAACTCCTTCTTGCACTACGACAAGGCTAGTGACCGTTGGGTTTCTTCTCCATCTTACTCGCCAGAGCATGGAACTATCACGATCGGAAATACCTTTCGACCAATCTCTAGTTTGGCAGCTCTTCCACGACTATATGGAAGCAGCCAATCATCTCAATATCGACCAAGATTTGGTGACAGAAGTGAAGGCTAAATTTGACAAGCTCAAACCACTTCATATCAACCAAGAGGGACGTATCAAGGAATGGTACGAGGAAGACAGTCCTCAATTCACCAACGAAGGCATTGAAAATCATCACCGTCACGTTTCCCATCTAGTTGGACTCTTCCCAGGTACTCTATTTGATAAGGACCAGCCTGATTATCTGGAGGCCGCACGCTCAACTTTGAACCATCGTGGAGATGGTGGAACAGGTTGGTCCAAGGCCAATAAAATCAACCTCTGGGCTCGTCTCTTAAATGGAAATCGTGCCCACCGTTTGTTAGCAGAACAGCTCAGATCCTCAACTCTAGAAAACCTCTGGGATACACACTCACCTTTCCAAATTGATGGGAACTTTGGTGCAACCAGTGGGATGGCAGAAATGTTCCTTCAGTCTCACACAGGCTATATTGCCCCATTACCAGCGCTTCCAGATGCTTGGAAAGACGGTCAAGTATCAGGTCTCGTAGCCCGTGGCAACTTTGAAGTCAGCATGAAATGGAAAGAAAAAAATCTTGAGACATTAGCTTTCCTTTCCCATGCAGGTGGAAATTTAGTGGTCGATTATCCAGACATCGAATCGAGTATTGTCAAGATTAACGGGAAAGAAATCAAACCAACTCTTCTCAAAGACAATCGGATTCAGATTGCCACTCAAAAAGGGGATCAGATCACCTTTGAAAAGTTACCAGAGCGGGTCACTCGCCTATCTGCTGTGAGAAAAGATGCTGTAACAGCTGAACTCGATTTCAATCCGGTTACAGATGCGACCCACTATGTCATCCGTCGAGAAAGCAAAGATGAAAGCAGTGACGCTCCTTCTATCAAGGAATTCCTAACCAATGTCACTCATTTCATCGACCGCTCCATTGATTCTCTTCACAGCTATAGCTATACTGTTAGAGCCATGATTGGGGAGCGCTCAAGGCAAGCATCAGAAGCTGCGTCAATCCAACCAGTTGTCGAATTGATGGACGACAGAGATCCCTCGTGTTCAATACGGTCCTGCCTTCCATAACTGGGAGGATGCTGACCTATTTGCAGGAACTGAAAAATATGCTGACCTAACTGTCGATAGTTATTCTGACAAAGATGCCACTGCTAGGATCTCTTTCAATGGACGAGGAATTGAAATCTATGGTCTCAAATCATCTGAATTAGGCCTAGCAGAAGTCCAAATCGATGGCAAGAAAAAGTAGGAGACCTGGATTTCCACACATCTGGAGAGACGGAAAAAAGTGCTCTAATCGGTCGTTTTACAGGACTTCCTGATGGAGATCACCTCCTAACTCTAACCGTGAAGAAGGAGCACTTGAACCGAGGGAATGAACGCTCAAAAATTTCCATAGATTACTTTAAAATCTATCCAGGGTCAAGGTGCGACTGTTGAAAAGATGGATGACAGAGATCCTCGTATCCACTATGGCTCCTTGTTCAAGGACTGGAATGAATCAGGCTTATATCAAACGACAGAAAAATACGCGACTCTCCAAAACGTGGATCCATCTCAGTATTCTGAGGCCAAGGCAACCATTCCTTTCACTGGTACAGGTATTCGTATTTACGGCTTAAAATCTTCTGACTATGGAAAAGCCTTAGTAACCCTAGATGGAAAAGAAATGCCAAGTTTGGACTTCTACTCAAGTGCTGACTATGAAAAGAATGTATTGATTGGCGAGTATACAAACTTAAGCAATGGAGATCATATCCTCACCTTGACAGTGGATCCTAACTCTCCTGATGACAGAAAGATGATTTCTCTGGATTCATTTGACATCTTGAAGCCGTCAACAGTATCCCTAGATACTCCAAGCCTAGCCCCAATAAAAGCAGGCGATCAGACGATTACCCTCACACTTCCGTCTGGGGAGTGGGATGCTATTGCCCTTCATTTCCCTGGTGAAAAAGATCCTATTTTCCTCAAAAAAACGGGACGAGCAGCACGTCACTCTATCAGATGGAAATCGAGTGTTAGCGATTAAGGACCAGCAGATTGAACTGCCGATCCCAGAAACTGCTCATCAAAAACAAAATCAGATCATCTCAGCCTATGCCATCCGAGGAAAGACCATCACTAGTCCAGTCGTCTCTCTCTTACCTGCTATTGTGACAAGTTTGGGAGACCAAGAACCACCTGTAGTGACCCTTCCTGAGTACACAGAGCCAATCGGCACTGCTGGACAGGAGGCAGCTATCCACTCTCTACCTGAATATGTCCTTCGAGTACTGAAAGACCAAGCAAGCCAGGTAGAGGTCATTAGTGGAGAAAATGAGATTGGTAGTGACAGTCATTTAGAGATTCAAAAGGTCCTTGACCAAGGACTCTTTGGCAAAACCTACGATGCTTTCAACCTTCAACTCAAGGATAAAGAAGGGAATCCAGTTCCAGTGAAAGGAAGTGTATTGGTTCGACTTCCACTATCAAAAGAAGTGAAGCAAGTCTATGTCTTGACTCCTAATCAAGAACTCCAACCATTAGAATTTACACTACGAGAGGGCATGATTGAATTCATGGCACAAGAGTTAGGAACCTATGCCATTGTCTACAGCAGTCAGACCCTTCATTTCAGTCTTTGAGAAAAGTTGAGCCGACTACATCAGAAAGAAGGGAGCCATACAAGCCAATTTCAGAGAGCACTAGTCCAAGGAAGGCCGGTGATGCTTTGATGAGTGTTCCCAACTCTAAACAAGACCAGGCTTCGCAAAGACAACTTCCAAAAACGAATACTGGACACAGTTCATACCTACTCTTCTTAGCAGGACTCAGCCTTGTTCTCGCAGCTAGCTTCCTAGAGAAAAAGGAACAGGATTAGCTTGATGTTGTTAGCTACATCAATAAAAGAACATTAGTGATTCTTCAATAAAAAAATAAATTTCGTCTTTTTAGCATTAAGCTAAGCATTGAAACTTTCCGCAGTGAGAAAAATGCTTGAAACACTTTTTTTTTCAAGCATTCGGGAGTTTTGAAACCTTAGATTCAAAACTAAGTCATAGAACTTCGTAGAAGTTCGCTGACGTCCGCACTCACCTAAGGAAAGTTACTAGGATTACTTTTTCTTCAATATAAAAGAGGCTGGGACAAAAGTCCTAGCCTCTCAATTGTCTTTGGATTGTCGAGCAAGACGCAGTGGTTGAGTAGGCTCTACTACGCTGATTTCATCAGCTTTTACAGCCCTACTCAACTGTGCGGAGGTGGGACGACGAAATCGAATTCTAACGAATTACCGATTTCTGTCCCACTCTCTTTTTCGTTTATCCTAAAACCAATTCGTCACTCACCAATGTTTCACCACTGTTCTGATGGAAAAGGCGCATCAAGTCTTCAACTGTCAGGTTCTTCTTTTCTTCCCCTTTAACATCGACTACAATCTTGCCTTGGTAGAGCATGATCAAGCGATTGCCATATGCGATGGCATGGTTCATATCATGCGTAATCATCAAGGTTGTCAAATCATGGCTTTCGACAATCTTTTGCGTCAGTTCCATGACCATTTCACTGGTCTTGGGGTCGAGCGCCGCGGTATGTTCATCCAGTAGCAAGAGTTTCGGTTTGACCAAGGCAGCCATGACCAAGGTCAAAAGCTTGCCGTTGTCCCCCTGATAAGTATTGCGTATCCACTTTGAGGCGATTTTCCAAACCAATATTGAGTTCCTTCAAAGCCGCTTTAAATTCCTCGCGGTCCTTTTCTTTGACACCCCAACTGAGGCTCCGTCTTGCTCCACGTTTTTTAGCAATGGCCATGTTTTCTTCAATGGTCAAGCGGGAAGCCGTCCCCATCTTAGGATCCTGGAAAACACGCGCAATATCTTTAGCACGCTTCCGAACACTGGTCTGCTTAATGGATTTCCCTTCCAAAAGGATATCTCCTTGATCCACTTGCAAGCCACCTGCCAGAATATTCATCAAGGTCGATTTCCCAGCTCCATTTCCTCCGATGACGGAGATGAAATCCCCTTCTTCTACTGTTAGATCCAAGCCTTTGAGAACATGGTTTTCATTGACCGTGCCTGCTTCGAATGTCTTATGGATGTCTTCAATTTTTAACAATGTTGCCATTTATCTTCTCCTTCTAGTTGCTGCTTAATTTTAATCCACGAATCTTGAGACGTTTCTGTACTTCTGGTGCGAACAAGACCAAAGCCAAGAGAATGGCGTTAAACAAACGGACTAAGTTTTGGTCTAGGTTTGGAATTTCGTAGATATTGAGGATAATGAGGCGGTAGACAATTGCCCCCACTCCAATCGAAAGCAAGCGTCCTCCAATGGTCAAATCATGAATTAGGACTTCTGCTAAAATAACAGCACTGAGACCTACGACGATGGTCCCTGTACCAGAAGTCACGTCGGAGAAGCCGTCTGTCTGAGCGAAAAGAGCCCCACACAATGCAACCAGTCCATTGGAAATCATGTAACCGAAAATCTTCATGGTGTCCACATTCACCCCATTGGCCTCACTCATCGGGATATTGTCACCAGTCGAACGAAGAACCAAACCAATCTGGGTTTTCATCAAGAGGGTCAAAATCAGACAAACCAATAACAAACAAGCAATACTAACAGCAAAGACAGCCGCCTCATTGGACAAACCCAAGCCCATTACAGACTTGAAAATGGTACTAGAATCACCAATGGATAAATTAGGGACGCCCCCCATAATCTTAATATTGATTGAATAGAGACCAGTCAGTGTCACAATCCCTGTTAAGAGGGCGGGGATCTTCATCTTGGTATGCAGAAGGCCAGAAACTAGACCTGCTAACATCCCTGCTAAAATCGAGAAGAGGGTCGCTAACCAAGGGTTTTGACCTGCTTGGATTTGGGAAGCAACTACAGCAGCTCCTAGTGGAAAGGCCCCTTCCGCTGTCATATCCGCTATATCTAAGATGCGGAATGTTAAGAAAATACCAATGGCCATAATTGACCACAATAAACCTTCAGATAAACTTGATAATACTAAATCCATCATCCATCTCCTATTTCTTTTCGTTCATACCAGAGAGATCAATTCCTAATTTCTTAGCCATCTCTTTGTTGACATACAATTCTAGATTCTTAGGGGCCTCCACTGCCAGTTCGGCTGCCTTTTCCCCTTTCAGGATACGAATCGCCATCCGGGCAGATTGACGTCCCAAGGCTTTATAGTCTGTACCATAGGTATAAAGACCGCCCACTTGGATCATTTCAATAGATCCCCCAAACACCGGAACCTGATGCTTCAAAGAAACTTGTTTAATGGTTTCCATAGTGGAAGAAATGATGTTGTCTGTTGGAACAAAGACTATATCCACCTCTGACATCAAACTGTCAGCTGCAGCTTTCACATTATTGCTGTCTAAGATAGTTTTCTCCACCACTAGATAGCCTTTAGCCTCAAGAATCTTTTTTGCTTCGTCCTTTTGAACGACAGAATTAGGTTCACTTTGTGTGTAGAGAATTCCTACGGTCTTAGCAGTGGGTAAGACAGTTTTAATCATATCAACCTGAGTAGCAATCGCATCTGAAGACTGGTCACTCGTTCCCGTCACATTCCCACCAGGTTGATCCAATTTCTTGACTAGCTTGGCAGCCAGAGGATCCGTTACCGCTGAGAAAAGGACAGGGGTTGTATGAGTTGTATTGGCTAAACTTTGAGCTGATGGAGTGGCGATTGCAAAGACCAAATCACTCTTTTGAGCCAATTGTTTCGAAATATTTTTCAAATTTCTTTGTTCGCCTTGGGCATTTTGATAGTCGATTTCAATCGTTTCTCCATTCACATAGCCTTGCTTGGCCAACTCTTCTACAAAGCCTTTGCGAGTCGCATCTAGAGACTTATGGGTAATATATTGGGAAATCCCAATCCTAATTTTTTGATGCTTGGAGGTCTTCAACTGATGTAGGGTCAAGAGGGAAGTCATCAGTAGACCGACAACCAAAACTGGTGCAATTAATTTCTTTACAACTTTCATTAAAAAGATCTCCTTTTCTAAAAAATCCCAACAGGAAACAAAAAACCGTTTAGATGATCTCTAAACGGTTGGTATGATTCCTCACAAACTTAAAAGTATGCCAGCATTGCCGTCCATTTAGATATCATCTATATGGACCACAATCAAAAATCTTAGCCACATAGATACAAACAAATTGCTCGTTTCGTTTGCATCCATGAGTTCATGTCTACAAACACTATCTAAAGTAGCTAAAATAAAAGTTTTGATTTAACAATGAGGTGTGTGTGTTTTTCATAACATTCTGCTTTCGTTTTTTATTTGTTGACTATCTTATCGTAATTATTTCCCCTTGTCAACCCTAAATTCAGAATTTTTTAAATTTTTTGATGGAACTTCTTTCTCATCCACAAACGAGAATGCGAGTGGCAAAGGACTCCAACTAATTAAATAGAGTTCCTTTCCCCACTCCCACATAGCTCAAAACAGTGCTTTAGCCATCAAGTACTGCATCATGCATCTACTACTATCACACAGCAAAGGCTGGACACTCTTTGCCCAGCCTCAAAATAGATTTAATGACTTTTTATTTTTTAAACGTTAACTTCTCGTCGCCTTTACCATCTTTTTCTTTAATAGTTAAGATACCATCCTTAGTGGTATAATCTAAGGTTACATTGACCAGGGTTGTATCTTTTTCAGATACAAATTCTTTATCCTTCTCATTAAGCTTTCCTTGAAACATCATGTACTCAATGGTCCCCTTTTTGGTATCTATCTTAATGCCTATTTGATCAAAAAGTAAACTGTTACCATAGGTTTCGATATAGTTCAAGGCATCTGAAGATGAAGCGATTACTCCACCGCTTCCTTCCACCATATAATCAGCTAGGGCTTTGAAATCAATCTTGGCCGTTGCCACCATCTTTACTTTTTTATCTTTCACCTCAAGAGAAACATTCAAATCCTTCATGTATTCTTCCGGGATGTCGGTATCATCTAAGAAGCCTTTTCCTACATATGACAGCAATTCTTTTTTAGTCTCAGAAGTTGCTTGCCAAGTCCCTTGAATACTATTTGGATTCTTGAAAAAAAGGAAAAAGGCACCGACTGCCAAACTAGCAACTGCCAGTAGTGAACAGATCCCAATAATCCATCCTTTTTTCGATTTCTTAGAAGCTATTGATCCCATACCCGGATACGCCATTGTCCCATTCACCTGACCATTTGGGAAAGAAGTCACTTGAACTTGTGGCCCATTCGACGCTGGAAAAACAGCCTGCTCTTGGTTTAGACCTCCTTGTGGCTGAGACGCAACTGGTGGCACTGCTTGCCCCATTCTTGAGTCCGAAACGTCCGTCGGTGCATGAACCTGTGGACTTGGGTTTCCATCCAACGTCCCTTGTGAAGTTTCGGGATTTCTAAACAATCCCCATGCTTGTTGGTATTCCTCTTGACTAGCTGGTCGTCCATGAATTCGTTCAAATTCCGCTAACCACTCTTCTTGTTTCATCCTATTTCCTCCTTCGCGATTCTTAGTTTTATTATAAACTAAATCAGATGGACAAGCAACCAAGCCTCAAAAGGAGCTGATCTTCACTCTACCAAAAAAACCAAGGAAAGCCCTTGGTTTTAGATGCTATTAGGCATCCTGTAATTTGGATATTGTTTCTTCTTCATCCACTAGATCACTGACCTCAACCTTGACTTTGGTTACACGACCATTTTTGACTTTATCATTGGTCAAAATCAAGTGTTTCTTCATGCTGTCTACTTCAAAACTCAAGCGTTCCTTATGACCTGGAATGCGACCGACCCCAGTTAGGTAGTAGCCTGCAATGGTATCCACATCATCGCTTTCTAACTTCACATCGAAATACTCATTGAAATCATTTAGGGTCACAATCCCCCTGAACAATATAGAGGTTAGGCTCAATTTCAAAAACATCATTCTCAGCCTTATCGGTTTCATCATCGATTTCCCCGACGATTTCCTCAAGAAGATCTTCCAAGGTTACCAGACCAGCCATTCCTCCATACTCATCGAGCAAAATGGCCATCTGATTCTGTGTATTCCGAAGCTCCTTCAGGAGATCATCAACAAAGATCGTTTCCGGTACAAAGAGTGGTTCCTGAAGAATCTTGCGAAGAAATATGTTCTCAAAGCCATTCACAAAACCTTCATTAAGCAAGCGTTTGGTATGGATGAGACCAATGACATTGTCCTTGTCGTCATCATAGACAGGGATACGAGAAAAATTCTGTTTTAAGATACTTTCGATGATTTCTCTGGTATCATCTTGGATATCCACCATAAAGGCATCCGTACGAGGAACCATTAGCTCACGCGCCATCAGCTCATCTAGTGAAAAGACTCCTTGCAACATTTCAATCTCGTCAGCATCCAGACTCGTTTCACTCTTAGCCAGCATATAGGCAATCTCATCCCGTGACATCTCTTCGTCTGCATCATCGAATTGCATAGGGGTCAGACGACTGACCAGATTGGTTGATGCCGATAAGAGCCAGACAAAGGGGCTAACGATTTTCCCTAGTAAAATAACAATTGGAGCCGTCCGAATAGCCAAACTATCTTTTAGATTCATGGCAATACGCTTCGGATATAACTCACCAAACACAATCGAAATATAAGTCAGAAAAGCCAGTGAGAGGAAACTAGCCATCGCACGCGCTGTCTCCGTATTTCCCATCCAAGAAGCTATAACTTTCCCAAGATCATTGGCTAGGCTTGCCCCAGACAAGATGGTAATCAAGGTAATGCCGACTTGAATCGTAGACAAAAAGTGGTTTGGATTTTCCAATACTTTTAAGAGGCGAATATATTTTTTATCGCCCTCTTCAGCCTTCTGTTCCACCCGAGAGCGGTTCAGCGATACCATCGACATTTCTGTCGCAGAGAAAAATGCGTTTAATAGCGTCAATACAAATAGTAAAACAAATTGCAGTATTAAATCCTGACTGCCAGGGTCTTCCATGGATCTTCTCCTCAATGTATAAATAATAATGCCCATTATACCATATTTTTTAAAATGGTGCATGATTGCAAAAATTTCCCTCCAAAAGCGGAGGGAAATTTGGTTTAGTCTTCCTGACGCGTAAAGTCATAAAAGAGAGTGTTGAGTTTTTCGACTAGTTCTAATAAGGTCAAACTGCTGGTACAAATAAAATCTTTTCCCTTCAGTTTCGGAATCATGAAGTTTGCAACGATGACATCATATTCAGATTTTTCCAATTCACTAATCGTAACATCATGCTGAATTAACTGTGAAAACTCAAAGTTGTCGGTACAATAAAACTTCAAGAAATCAATCATCGATCTAGCATGGTTATCATCATAGCGACTAATAATAAGAACCTTCACAGCCTTCCGGCGACGCAAGAGCTGTGGCAAGAGGGTTTCCCAATGAGAAAAGACGGTATAAACCAAATGCTTGAGATTCTCCGGATTTTCATGGAAGCCCATCGCCACTAAATATTGATACAAACTCTCCTCTACATCTTGGTAGAATTTAGGGAAGAGGGTCTTGTAATCTTCATTGGTATAAGACTTGGTATCATAAAGAAGATATTCTGCAAAGATCTCACGACGTTCCAAATGAACCGTATTGTGAATATGCATAATCATTTCATCAAAATTTGGAACCTCTAAGCCATAGGCTTGGCTTGTTCTCTCAAGGAGTTCTTTTGCTAGATTATAGGATTTATAGGTGACTGCATCTTCTTTGGTCGCAGCAATCAAATCTTCAGGACTAAAATAAAAGCGTTTGTAAGAAGATAATAAAGAGTTGCTCGATGGTTTCTTCAGTAAATTCGACACCTAGTTGGAGACCGAAATAATGGAGCATCTCATTAATCTTTGGTAAATCTTGGTAGAGATAGGCATATTGGCCATACTTATTCGCTAACTCAATACGATATCCTTGCTTGATCCGGCAAAGATAAACCGTCAACATAATTCTGTAGGAATGGAATAGAGAGAAGGACAAGGGGTAATCTGTCAGCTTGTAGAAAAAGGTAATAAAGTCTGTGATAACCTGCTCTCTGATGTCTGGAAAAGGCCAATCCAAGTAATAATACCGCTCCGCGAAATATTGCGAATAGAAAAAGCGGACATCAATCTCATCCCCTTCCACATTGAGAGGATTCAACGTAATTCTGATATTGTACTTCTCTTGTAAAATCTGGTTGATATTACGAATTAATCGATAAAAGGACTGTTGACTCAGGTCATAACGACGACAAATCCGATCAGCTGAGACATCCTTGTGGAAAAATAGATACTCTAACAAAGAAAAAGCAACAGATTCCTTGAAAAAGTGATGGTAAACAACCTCAATTCCGATAGAATCATCATAGCTAATTTTAATCCCATTGGTAGAAGATTCAATCAAAAAGTCATCAAAAACTGTCCGTAAATTGGAAAGATCTTCCTTTAGCGAACGCTCTGTACAATCTAGCATTTCTGCTAATTCCTTTAAATGGAACCAGCGTTTTTCACGTATTAATGTTTCTAACAAGCGCATTTGGCGCCGTTGTTTCTTAGCAAGTAATTCTAACATGCCTAAGTTCTCCTTGATTTTACACAATTCACTAGTTATTATAACACATTTCCTAAAAAAAGCGTAAGAATTTACGAAAGGACCATATTCTTTATAATTTTATATCTATTGTACAAGAAAAAAGGGAAAACGGAAGTCATTTTGATAAAATGAGTCCTGTTCTCCCTATTCATTATTCATTAAAACTACCTTTGGATTTATTGATAATCCCAAATTCTTCTTGCTTGCGCTGTTCCTTTGTCTTTTTATGATTTTCATACAAGGCCACGAGGAATTTCACGATCTCTTTACCGATCGAATAAACCGGAATCGCCACAACCATCCCAATCACACCATAGATGTTACTGGATAAGAGCAAGAGGACCATGATGGTAATGGGATGCACCTTCATCACTCCTCCCTACAATCCGAGGGTAGAGGATATTTCCGTCAATCTGTTGGACGATGAGCATGAAGATAACCGCTTTGATCATCATATTGAAATCTGTAAAGGCATAGGTAACCACCATAGGAATCAAGCCAATCGTCGGTCCAATGTAAGGAATGAGGTTAGTCAAGGCTGAGAAAATGGCAAAGACCAAGGCATACTTTCAAACCGATAAAACTGTAGCCAATAAAGGCTAAAGTGCCGATGATTAAAAGCATCGATAGAAATACCACTAATATAGCGAGAAACTGTTTGGTTGAGACTCACTAAGAGAGATGATATTCCGCCGGTCATTTTTCAGGATCGTCCGCTCTAACATCGGTAGTAGTTTTTTTCCCATCAATCAAGAAATAAACCAGGAATATCGGTGTCATCACCAGAATGAAGAGTGTATTGACAATCGTTGACACCACACTACCTAAACTATTGGTCACACTGTTTAAGATATTTTTGTAGAATATCCACATAAGATAGGTTTAGTTGCTGAATAGTTGATTGGATATTGATACTCTGAAAGGCTGGATTCTTTGATAACTTCGTTACAAAACTTTGCACTTCCCAATACAAGCCTTGGGTTGAATTAATCAAGCTTGTCAACTGGTTGATCAAAATAGGCAAGATATAAACAATCCCATAAATAATCAATCCAAAAAGGGTTACCAAGGTTAATAGAATGCCCAAAATTCGATTCAGATGAAATTTCTTTTCCAAAAATTCTACGATTGGATTGGTGATATAGTACAAGAAACCAGCAATCAAAAATGGAAGAATAATGGTATTCAGAACGGATACAAAGGGAGAGATCAGGCTTCCCATACTTCCCCAAATATAGAATATAATCGTTAATAATAGGACTTCACAGGTCCAGAAAAATAATTTACTTTTATGAAACATCCCTTTCCTCCTATCTGCTATTTTATCATATTTATGGTAAAATAGAGAATATTTTTATGAAGGTTAAAAAGATGAAAGAAAGCTTAATTGAACTGAAAGACGTCACTCTCAGAAAAGAAGGAAAAAATCTCCTTTCTCGTTTGAATTGGACCGTCAATAAGGGGGAAACCTGGGCCATCCTTGGACTGAATGGTGCTGGCAAATCGACCCTACTCCGTCTCTTAATGGCGGAATATTGGAAAACGGAAGGGGAAGTTTCTGTCCTTGGAACACAATTTGGCCAAGGAGGGATTCCTGAACTCCGCAAGCGAATCGGAGTGGTCAGCTCCTTTATTTCTGAGCGCATCCCTGAATCTCTATCCCCAGAAGAAATCGTCCTCACTGGAAAATACAAGAGTAGCATTCTTTATACAGCTTATGGAGAAAAAGAACTCGAGGAAGCACGATCCATATTGCGTCGCATCGGGGCTGCTTCTTTGATTGGGCGAAAATACCGGACTCTCTCTCAAGGGGAAAAACAGACGATTCTTATCGCCCGCAGTCTCATGGAAGAACCCGATCTTCTTATCTTTGACGAAGCCTCAAGTGGGCTCGACTTATTTGCTCGGGAAGCGATTTTTCAACTGATCCACCAGATCAAACAGATGGAAAAGGCACCGACCATTCTCTTTGTCACCCACCATGCAGAGGAAATCACCAAGTCCTTTAGCCATGTCCTTCTCCTCAAAGACGGACAAAGTTTTGCTCAAGGACCTAAGAAGGAAATCCTCACCCAAGCAACTCTATCAGACTTTTATGGAGGACAAGTCCAGCTAATTCCAATCGGAGAGGACCGCTATTACATTCAACCAGACCAGTAATCAATAGTCTGCTAAGATACAAAACAAAGAGATTGGGACAAGCGTCACCAATCTCTTTTCTTCTATTTAGCTGAAAATCATTTTCATCGATTTCGAGCGTAATTGATCATGTCATAAGGAAGAGTATTGGCACTTTCTCTTAAGGAATAGTTTTCCAATTCGTTGACATTTTGCCGCATGCGACGCGCATACTTGGCCGAAATCAAATGCTGTTCCTCATATTCAAAAATGAGTTTTCTCTCCAGGTAATAACCTCTTAGCATCTCATCAATATTATTGGGCTTGATCCGATTGATAACCCGCTCTACAAAGGCTCCACTGGTAATCAAAGACGTTTCACGCAAGCGTGATTCTTGAAGGAAAGAAACCAAGCTACTGCGATAAACCCCTTTTAGGTTTTCCAAACTCTCGATAATAATTTCTGTATTGGCCAAATACAAGGCAGCAATCTGGTCATAGTCAATGGCTTCGAGCTTGTAATTCTCTCCGTTTCCATGCCCGAATACCTGATCCAAAGGTCACAAGCTCGTGCAAAAGCAGTCGGAGCAAGCGGAAGAGTACCAAGAAATAATAGGTCAGGCGGGAAGACAGATTGCGGTTGACCTTCTGCTCCATGGATCGAAGATAACGTTGATAGACATGGTAACTTCTATCTCGAATCTTTCCTTCTTCATAAGCCTGTTCCAAACCATCATTCTCGATACTGAGAATGAGAAGTTTCAGTTGTTCCCAGTCTCTTTGAGTCGCCTTATCCTCCTGACTGAGAATCATATTCTCTATCCGACCATGATAATTATCAATCGCCGCATACAAAGGACCCTTCTGCTTGGTCACCGTCAACTCTTTTTCCAATAGCATGACGACATCGTTCAAGATAGCAATGTGCATTAAATGATCATTGGATTCCTCTTTGTCTTCGGATAGTTTTGGTAGGATGAGAAGCCCGATTAAGAAACTACACAAGGTGACTCCTGCTACTAAAAACAAGAGAACAGGGTATTCTGTTTCTAAATTTGTCGGTATCAAGAGAATGGTCGCGATAGACACCGTTCCTTTGACCCCTGAAAAGGTCAACAAGAGGGCATCTTTCAGATACTTATCAATGGATTTTTTCAATCGGAAACCCCGGTACCAGTAAAATCCAAAAACCATCAAAAAGCGAATCAGGAATAAGAGTCCCGTCAATAAGAGAACGGTCGCAATCAAGACAAGATTGTTGTAAAAAGGAGTCCTCAAAATTGGCTCAGAAATCATCTCTAGCTCCATCCCCAAGAGGACAAAGACAGAACCGTTGAGGACAAAATTGACTGTATTCCAAACTGTATGCGTGACCGTATCGACTTTGGCTTCTAATAGGGTAATTTTCTTAAACCGACTGGCCTTTAGAATCCCAGCCACGACCACCGCAATAATCCCCGACACATGGATCTCTTCTGCGATAAAGAAGGTTAACAAAGGAAGACTCAATTCTAAAATGAGTTCACTGGCAATATCTGTTGCCCGAACACTGAGCAGTAATTTTTGAAGCCCACGGTTGACAGCTGCTGTCACAATCCCTACCGCAAAACCGCCTAAAATGGAGATAACCAAGTCCCAACTAGCTTGGCCCAAGGAAAATACTCCAGTGGTCCATGCAGCCAGTGCCACACGAAAGGCGACCAAGCCTGAAGCATCGTTGAGCAAGCCCTCTCCTTTTAGAATGTTGGAGATTCGTTTTGGAAAGGAAAAGCGTTCCGATAGAGAGGCAAAGGCCACTAAATCTGTCGGACCGAGCGCTGCCCCAACTGCCATACAAGCAGCCAAAGGAATTCCCATCCACATGAGATGAGCCATCCAGCCCAAGCTAAGAGTCGAAATAAAAATGACTGGGAAGATTAAAAAGGCAATAATGCGCCAGTGCTTCAAAATCGAGGTAATGTCTGCTTCTTCTGCTTCTCGAAAGAGTAATGGTCCAATAACCAAGGCCAAAAAGAGTTCGGTATCTAAGTGATACTCAGAATTGGGTAAGAGAAAGCCAATCCCAATCCCAAGGACGATCTGGATCAAGGGGAGGGGCAAGGTAGGAATCAACTTATTGGTCGCATTGGAGACAATCAGGATCAGGGAAAAGACAATGGCATAGACAAGAATCTCCATCCCTTATCCTCCTGATCGTTGGTTACAACAGTCCTCAAAGAGTTGCTTTTGTTCTTGGATCTTTTGATCAATCTTTGTCAGATCCTTGTGCTCAATTTTCTTCTGGCAACGTTCCATTTCAAGAGAGACCAGCTTCTTCTTGATTTTGATCATCTTTTTGCTCATCCGTGCTTCATCCAAAAAACCGACTGCACGTTCATGAGAGGTTGACTCCACAAAATTGTGGCGAAGATCTTCAATTTTATTTTTTAAAAATTCTTTATCCATGGCGATAACTTTCTAATTTTTCAATCATGACTAAAAATGGGGGATGATTGATTTGGTTCAGAGTCCGGTAACTAGTGACCGTAAATTCTTGTTGAGGAAGTTGGGAGACAAAATCTAAAACCGCGTCCTTCTCTAGATTTCCACCCTCATGACCATAATAGATCATAATGGCAATCCGCCCACCCTTGATTAAGCAGTGACATAACTTATCAATGGCCTGAATCGTTGTTCTGGGCTGGGTAATAATCGACTTGTCTGCTGAAGGAAGATAGCCTAAGTTGAAGATAGCCGCCTTGACCTGGTCGACATAGCTATCTACTTCTTCATGCCCCTTTAAAAGAAGGTGGGCGTTGAAAAGGCCAGCTTCTTCCAAACGCTTCTGCGTATGGACCAAGGCCTGCTCTTGAATATCAAATGCATAAACTTCTTTGGCTAGTTTAGCCAAGAAAAGGGTATCATGGCCATTGCCCATAGTCGCATCAACGACGGTATCTTGATCCGTAATGACTTCCCTAAGAAAATCATGGGCCATTTCTAATGGTCGCAACATGCTACTCCTCCAATTTTCCTACTTTACAGCCTTGAACACTTCCTCGACGACGCATTTCTGTTTCAATGGCATTCAGTACTTCCCACTTATTGAGACTCCACATCGGTCCTATCAGCATCTCTCTTGGAGCATCTCCTGTAATCCGATGGATGACGATCTCCTTAGGAATAATCTCCAGTTGGTCACAGATGACCGACACGTATTCCTCCTGACTCAACAATTGCAATCGCCCTTCATGGTAGTCTCGCTGCATCCGGGTATTGGTCATGAGATGGAGCAGGTGCAATTTAATGCCCTGGATATCGTTGTCCGTTACACAACGACGGACATTTTCTACCATCATCTCATGCGTCTCCCCAGGAAGACCGTTGATTAAATGTGAAACAATCTCTGCCTTAGGGACCTGTTGGCGAATCCGCTTCACTGTTTCTACATAGAGCTCGTAACTATGAGCCCGGTTGATCAGTTCAGAAGTTGCTTCATAAGTCGTCTGCAAGCCCAGCTCAATGGTCACATGCATGCGCTCTGTCAATTCTGCTAGGTAGGCTAAAGTTTCATCTGGCAAGCAGTCTGGCCGTGTCCCGATGTTCATCCCTACGACACCTGGCTCATTGATGGCTTGCTCATAGCGCTCCCGAATGACATCAACAGCTTCATGGGTATTGGTGAAATTTGAAAATAGACCAAATACTTTTTAACGTCCGGCCATTTACGGTGCATAAAGTCAATTTCTTTATAGAACTGATCCCGAATAGGGGCATCTGGCGCTACGATGGCATCCCCAGAACCAGAAACTGTACAAAAAGTACAGCCCCCGCGAGCAACTGTTCCATCACGGTTGGGACAGTCAAATCCCGCATCGATCGGGACTTTGAAGGTCTTTTCTCCAAATAAGGTTCGGTAATAATCATTTAAGGTCGAATAGGATTTCATACCCCTCATTATAGCAAAAAAGCAGAGTGAACTCAAAGTTGAGTCTCCTCTGCTTTCCATTTGTATTTCTTAAGATTGACACAGCCATTCTTTTTCCGGTCTACCCCTTCTGCCCAGAGAAGCGTGCCTTGCTCTTCCCAATCAGGAGCCAGGCGACCAGTAGAGGTCACGACCCGGTGACAGGGATAGGCTACATCTTTTGTAGAAGTTGCCAAGACCTTGCCGACCTGGCGGGCATGGCGAGGATAGCCGATGAGTTGAGCGATTTGGCCATAGGTGACCACACGTCCCAGAGGAACCTGAGCAACGACCCTTAGGACCTTTTCTTCAAATAAATCGTTCATGCTTTACTTCTGCTTACTCTTAAAGCGCCATTCAAAACGCAAACGGTCGTAATAAGGAAAGACCATTTGTAAAAGACCGAATCCCAAAAGCATACTTCCTGTGACGTCTGTCGGGTAATGAACCCCAACGTAGACACGAGATACAACAATGGTCACCATACAAAGGAAGAGGGCAATCTGAGCCAGGACTTTTCCGACTTGAGAGGTCATGCGTTGTCCTACAATAATAATCAAACCACCAAATACGAGGGTGGCTGCTAAAGAGTGACCACTCGGAAAAGAATAGCCACCCTCTTGGACCAAGTGTTGAAGTGCTGGACGTGGGCGCAGGTAAATATGTTTCAGAATCACCACGAGTAATCCAGTTGTAACTAAACTCCCAGTGAGGAGGAGGGCCTCCGTATACCATTTCTTACAGACAAAGAAGAGGACAATGACGCCAACCCAGGATACGACAACTGGTGTGTTCATCAGCACTGTCACACGGGTAAAGAAGTCAGTCAGATAGGCTGGTAAATCTCCGCGAATAGCCGATTGAATCGGTTGATCGATTCTGACTAAATTTTCCGGATAAAATTTGACTACATAGCCCAGAATCATAAATAACAAAAGGGCGAAAAGAGCCCTTTAAAAAATGAGATTGTTTATTTTTCATAGATTTTAAGTAGGGGCTGCAAGACACTATAGAGCAGCCAGAAAGTAGCAGCCCAAATCAGTCCTTCTATTAGATTAAAGGGAACAACCATACTGAGAAGATACTTTTCAACTCCGACCATCTTCGCTATGTCAAATCCAACAAATTTAGCATAGAGAGGGATGGCATAAAAGTAATTAACCAGAAGCATGGAAAGGGTTAAGCCAATGGTTCCAAATAGGCTAGCCATCACAAACCGCACTATGGTTTTCTTCTGATTCCAAATGATTGCAAATGCTAGAACAAAGACGAATACAGCAATCATATTAATCGGCAAGCCAACCAAGGTCTCGGCTCCTCGCCCATTTAGTACCAATTTGAGAACAGATCGAATCACCAGTACCAGAACTGAGCTCTTCAAATCTAACAGAACTAAGGCGAGTAAGATTGGAATCGTACTAAAGTCAACCTTTAAAAAATCAATCCCTATTGATAGTTGATAAAACATCAATAGAAAAGAAAGTGCAGATAAAACAGCCACTAGGGTCAGTTTTCGAGTATTTGTCATCACAGGTTCCTCCAATTTTTACTAAAATTAGAAGAAGTTGGAAAGATTCCCTTAACCTTATTCTATTTCAATCGTTTTAAAGAAAACTTAAACAGTTCCTTGGTACTTGACTATAGATGTCAGGATGCTACAAGAAAAAAGCTCGAAGACTGATTTCTTATAAAATCAACAAAATTTCTATCAAGTCCAGCGTCAAAAAGAACAGGTTTGTTCCCTCTCTCGTCTTCTCCCATCCAGACTATACTGTCGGTTGTGGAATCGCACCACATCAGCTTGCGCTCGCGGACTTCTTTTAGAGTATGGAAATGGTCTTTTCTTTTTGACGAGGCGCCAAGCTGTAGACATAACTTATAGTTAGGTAAAGCTTGGCAACAAAGTATAAAAGGAAAAGACCATTTCCTAGTAAAAGTCACCGCCGGTCGGGAATTACACCCTGCCCTGAAGACCCCTTAATCATAACAAAAAACACCTGCTATTGCAAGTGTTTTGTAATATCAAAAGTTACAATAAGTGGACTTTTGTAAAGAGCATTTGCCCTACTTCAACTTATCTCCATCATACTGATGGACCAGCTCTAATCCAGCAAATTTCTGTTGTCTGAGGGCTTCATAGACAATCATACAAACGGTATTGGAGACATTCAAGCTTCTGACATGTTCATCATTCATCGGAATCCGAATTGCCTTTTCAGCATGGAGCCGCATAAATTCTTCTGGTAAGCCTTTGTCCTCACGACCAAAAATGAAATAATGTTCTACATCATCATTGTAGGCTACTTCAGAATAGGTTCGGTCAGCAAATTTTGAAACCAGGTGGACCTTTCCGCCTGCCGCAGCCTCCATAAACTCATCCAAGCTGTCGTAAAAGCGAACATCTAACTTATCCCAATAATCCAGTCCCGCACGTTTCATCTTTCGATCATCAATAGGAAAAGCCATGGGACGGATGATATGGAGAGGAGCATTGGTAGCTGCACAAGTGCGAGCGATGTTCCCAGTATTTTGGGGAATTTGAGGTTGGTAAAGAACGACATGGTTTTTTGATTTGGTTTCTGTGTAAGCTAATTCTTCAATATTCATCACGATCTCATTTCTGGCAAAAAAATAGCCACACTGCCCGGAGTCAAGCTCAGCAAACAGCGTGGTTACGACTTCATTAACTTAACTCACAACAGGTTTGAGGTAAATCAATCAAGTTACTGTATCAGTATACCACTTTCATCCGTCATGTCAACCACTTTGCCCTAAAAATTTCATAGTTTTACAATATTATTCCAAATTTCTTCTCATTACTTGAATCTTCTACTGTTTCTCCCATTAAAAGATGATTTTTTTTTGAAAATAGAGTAAGATAGAATCATACTTTGGAGGAAATATTCATGAAAATTATTGTAGTTGGAGGCGGAAAAGTCGGAACAGCACTCTGTCGTTCCCTCGTCGCGGAAAATCACGATGTCATCTTGATTGAACAAGATGAAGCCGTTGTTAATCATATTACCAAACGCTACGATATCATTGGTATTGTTGGTAATGGTGCCAACTTTAAGATTCTCGAACAAGCAGATGTGGCCGACTGTGACATCTTTGTTGCTCTCACAGAGCAAGACGAAGTCAACATGGTTTCTGCCGTCCTGGCTAAGAAAATGGGAGCTAAAGAGACCGTTGTCCGCGTCCGCAATCCAGAATACTCAAACCCTTACTTTAAAGAAAAAAATATACTTGGGTTCTCCCTGGTCGTCAATCCTGAGCTCCTCGCAGCTCGCTATATTGCTAATAGCGTTGATTTCCCAAATGCTTTGTCTGTCGAGCACTTGCTAGTGGACGAGTTGCCTTTATGGAATTCAAAATCAAAGAGGAAAGCCCTCTCTGCCAGATGACCCTTTCTCAATTCCGGAAAAAATATGGAAACATTATTATCTGTGCCATCGAACGACAAGGTCAGTTAACGATTCCGGATGGGGACTTCACTTTACAAGCCTTTGATAAGATTTTTATGACGGGAAATCGAGTGGAAATTGTGAATTTCCACAATAGCATTCGTCCTCAGGTCGTTAAAAGTCTCCTCCTGATCGGAGCTGGTAAGATTTCCTACTATCTCCTAAATATTTTGGAAAATAGCAAACGGAAGATCGACTTAAAAGTCATTGAAATCGATCAAAAACGAGCAGAATGGTTTAGTCAAGAATTCCCTGACCTCTATGTTATCCAAGGAGATGGGACATCAAAAGATATCCTCATGGAGGAACGGGCTAGTAACTTTGATGCCGTAGCAACCTTGACGGGGGTTGATGAAGAGAACATCATTGCTTCCATGTTCCTGAATAGCATTGGCGTACAAAAGAATATTACCAAGGTCAACCGAACTAGCCTGCTGGAAATCATTGATCGGCAAGATTTTTCAAGTATTGTGACACCGAAGGGCATTGCGGTAGATACCATCATGCATTTCATCCGTGGACGTTATAATGCCCGCTATTCAAATCTTGAAGCCTTGCACCACGTTGCCAATGGTCAAATCGAGACTCTTCAATTCCAGATTCGAGAAGAAAATAAGATGACAGGCAAACCTTTGGCTCAACTAAAATTGAAAAAAGGTGTCCTCATTGCTGCTATTATCCGGAATGGCAAAGCTATTTTCCCAACTGGAGATGATCACCTCTTGATTGGAGACCGGATTATCGTCACCACCTTAATCAGCAATATCACGAAAATCTATGATTTGTTAGAGGGGTAAGCCATGAATAAAAGTATGATTCGCTACCTTTTAGCAAAACTCCTCTTGATTGAAGCCATGCTTCTTGGTGTTCCAATCATCGTAGGTCTTCTAAATCTTCAGAATGACTTTGTTGTCAAAGATAGTCCGACTGTCTTTATCTCCCTATTTGCAACCATTGCCATTCTCCTCATCCTTGGAGGAATGGGAACCTTATTCAAGCCCAAAGATTTTCACATCTATGCCAAAGAAGGCGTTTTGATTGTGGCTTTGTGTTGGATCCTCTGGTCCTTCTTTGGTGCTCTTCCCTTTGTCTTCTCAGGACAAATCCCAAACATCATTGATGCATTTTTCGAAGTTAGTTCTGGTTTTACGACTACAGGAGCAACCATTTTGAATGATGTCTCCGTCCTCAGTCCTTCCCTTCTTTTCTGGCGTAGTTTCACCCACTTAATTGGAGGGATGGGGGTGCTGGTCTTTGCCCTAGCTATTATGGACAATAACAAGAACAGCCACCTCGAAGTAATGAAGGCAGAAGTTCCTGGTCCCGTATTTGGTAAAATTGTATCCAAATTGAAGAACACAGCTCAAATCCTTTATTACCTCTATTTGGCCCTCTTCTTCCTCTTTGTGATTATCTACTTCCGTGCTGGCATGCCTCTTTATGATAGCTTTATTATTGCTATGGGGACTGCTGGTACCGGTGGCTTCACCGTCTTCAACGACGGGATTGCCCACTACCATTCAACTCTCATCACTTATTTGGTCAGTTTCGGAGTCTTGGTCTTTGGGGTTAACTTTAACCTATACTACTACATTATGCTTCGCAAGTTCAAAGCCTTCTTCGGCGATGAAGAACTTCGTACTTATTTGATGATTGTCGGGGTTTCTTCCCTTCTGATTGCCTGCAACATTTTCCATCTCTATCACAATTTTGCAGATAGTTTTGAAATGTCCTTTTTCCAAGTCTCCAATGTCATTACTACAACTGGATTTGGTTTTGGCAACACCGTTGATTGGCCGCTCTTTTCTCAGTTCCTCCTCCTCATGCTCATGGTGGTTGGTGGATCGGCTGGATCAACTGCTGGGGGGATGAAAGTGATTCGCTTCTTAATCCTAGCTAGGATTGGAAAAAATCAAATCCGTTCCATGCTATCACCCAATCGGGTGATGACCCTTCATATCAATGGTTCATCTTTAGACAAGGATACCCAGCACAAAATTTTAAAATATTTCGTGGTCTATACCTTGATTATGATCGCCCTCATTGCGGTTGTCAGCTTTGATAGCAATAATTTTATGACGGTCGTCAGCGCTGTCTTTAGTTGCTTCAACAATATTGGGCCAATGATTGGAACAACGGATACCTTTGCTATCTTTAGTCCAATTTCTAAGCTCTTACTATCGATTGCCATGATTGCAGGACGGTTGGAAATCTACCCCATGTTACTTCTCTTTATGCCAAGAACTTGGTCTAGACGTTAAAAAAGTTTTGGAAATGATTCCAAAACTTTTTTCTATTCTCTAAAATTAGTTGTCTCAAAAAATCAAAAATGATTTCCATTCCCAATTTCTTCATTCTCTTCTAGATGGCTTTTCAAACTGAAATGATCCGGAACTGGGTCAAAGCCTGTCTTACTCCATGGATGGCAACGAAGAATCCGAGCAAGCCCCATTAGAATCCCCTTCAGACCATGCCGTTCAATGGCCTGAATCATATAGTTTGAACAGGTAGGGCTATAACGACAGGAAGGTGGAAAGAGGGGTGAAAGAAGGCGTTGATAGAGACGAACAAGGCCGATTGCACATTTCTTCATTATTTTTTCGTCTTTGTCACTGCAAGAGTATGCAATTGGCTAATTTCTTTTTTATTGAGACGGCGGTATTCACCGGGGCGAAGTCCTGACACATCTAAATTCCCAAATTGCGTCCGTGACAATTTATCCACCAAAAGGCCCACAGCTTCAAACATCTTTTTAACCTGGTGATTGCGTCCTTCATGAATGGTCAATTGAACAACCGACCGGTTCTTTTCTGGATCAACCTTTAAAATTTCATAGGTCGCTGGCTTGGTCTTTTTGCCATCAATGGTCACACCACGAGTTAAGGGGCGCAAGTTTTCTTTGTTGGCCAATCCCTTCACACGCGCAACATAAACCTTATCAATCTCATTACGCGGATGGATCATTTCATCCGTAAAATCACCATCATTGGTCAAAATCAGGACACCAGAAGTATCCCAGTCCAAACGACCGACAGGATAAATCCGTTCCTTAACTTGCGGTAACAAATCAATAACAGTTGGTCTCCCTTTATCGTCTGATACACTGGAAATGACTCCTCTTGGTTTATTTAAGAGGTAGTAAACCTTCTCTTCGTTGTATATGGGTTGGCCTTCCACTTCTACTAGATCCCCAGATTTAATAATAGTTGCCAATTCACGGACCACTTGACCATTGACAGTTACAAGACCTTGTCTGATCAATTCCTCTGCTTTGCGTCGACTCGCAACACCGGCATGAGCAATGTATTTATTAATTCTCATCAATTTCCTCTGTTCTTTCTGTAAATAATTGACTTTCCTGACCAATTAACTCCGTTTCCTCAACAATTGGAAGTTCTTCTAAGTGGTTAATCCCCATATAATCAAGGAAGTAATCTGTGGTAACATAAAGATTTGGTCTTCCGATGACTTCTTTTTCCCATCTTCTCTAATCAGTTCAAAAGAAAGTAATTTTGAAATGGCCCCACTGGAGTTGACACCTCGAATATCATCGACTTCAATCCGAGTAATCGGCTGTTTGTAGGCAATGATGGAGAGAGTTTCCAAGGCAGCTCGAGAGAGACTTTGATTCATTGGTGACTTTGAATACTCACGTAACAGCTCTGCATATTGGGACTTGGTCACTAATTTATAGGTTGACGCTGTCTCCAATAAGGCCATACTAGAATCCTGATCCTGCTCGTACTTCTGGGCCAATTTTTCTAAACTTTGAATTACTCCTGTGGGAGGAAGGGATAAGAGGTCAGCAATCTGCCTCACCGTCAAACCATCTTCTCCTGCAACAAACAAGAGGGCCTCCATCTCTGCAATTTTACTCATTCTTTAATCCTACTAAAATAATATCTCCAAATGGTTCTTCCTGAAGAGCCTCAACTTCTTGTACTTTAATTAATTCCAAAGTCGCCAAAAAGACTGTAATCAGTTCGTTGACATCCTTGGCTTCCTCAAAAATATCTTGTAGCAAGATTCTCTTACCAGGTTGACACAACTGACGAACAACATTCATCAAGTCTTCAATTTTATACTCGTCTCGAACAATGGTCGTATGATTTTGTCGAAATTCTTCTTTCTTTTTCGTTAACAATTTTGAAAAGGCCAAGAAAAGATCAATCGTGGTCTTGTCATGGACCAATTCTGCATCATCATAGACTAATTCCGTTTTGGGTTTTGAAAAGTACTGGGCTCTCTCCTCGTGTTGAAGGGCCATCTTTTCACCCAATAGTTTAAACTTCCTGTACTCTTCGATTTGAGACAGGAGGTCCTGCTCTAAATCTTCTTCATCCGTTGCTTGCTCCGCAATTTTTGGAAGGAGACGCCGACTCTTAATCAAGGTCAACTGACTGGCCATCAGCATGTATTCACCAGCAACCTCTAAGCGCATGGCTTGGAGGGTCGTCAGATAGGCCAAGTACTGCTCGATCACCTCAATTAGAGGAACCTCATAAATATCCATCTGATATTTTGAAACGAGGTGTAAGAGAAGATCCAAGGGACCTTCAAAATCCTTTATTTTAATATCCATTACTTATACTTTTCTAGGGTTACTAGGGTTTTTAAACCGAGCTCTCGGGCGATGCTAAACAGATCCATCCCCTGTTCTCTTTGTTTTAAAATGTATTGTTCCCGTAAGGATTGCGCCGAAAGATTTTCAAAACCTTTTTCCAATAGGAAGGACTCTAATTGACGGAAGCCCCACTGACGTGAATAGGCCTTGCCCTTGTTATCAAATAAATAAGTCCCTGTCATCAAATCTGTCAACTCTCCCAGAAGTGCATCCGGGATACGCAAAACCCGTTTCTGTCCTTCTTTCCCTACTCGTAAAACCTGAAAATCCAGTTCAATATCAACGATTTTCAACTGAAGAATTTCACTAGGCAACAAGCCCATCTCGACAATCAAGAGGGCAATCAAGCGCCCTTGGGATAAGTCTGATCCTTCCCACAAGAGGGATAAGTCCAATAGTTCTTGATCGTGGCTTTTCGGCACAGAGACTTTTGGAAGGACCAAACGATGGTAATCCTCAATAACCTGGTGCTGATAAAGATAAAACAGAAATTGGTTGACGGCTGATAGCTTCCGTTTTTGAACAGCTGGTTTAAAATCCTTAATCGAAGCTTGATAAATTCGAAGATTGGTATCTGAGACATGGTTATGAACAGTATCCACGAACTGATCCAAATCATAAGAATAGGCCGTCTGTGAATTTTCACTTAAGTCTTTTTCTTTGATAAAACTAGCTATGTATTCTTTCATTTTTTCCTCATCTCATATTCAATTGAGAAATTGTGCATGAGGGAGTTGATGGCTTTTAAAATGGATTTTCGAGTGATGATCCCTTCAAAGACTCCATCCTCTGAAACAACTGGTAGAAAAGGATTCCTCTACCAACTTATGCAAGACTTCTGTCAAATTATACTCTTTTCCTAAGTACTCTCCATCCTTCTTCGTCATATGAACGATATCCATGGATGAAAAGACCTCATCAGAATAATCATGTTTCATTTTGTAAGAAAGAATGTCTGTTAAAGAAATCGTCCCTACGTACTTCATCTGATCGGTCACAACAGGAACACGAGTGTAGCTAATTTGACTCAGCACCAAGATGGCATGATCCACATTGTGGGTATCAATTAAAACAGCCAAATTCCGCGCTGGTGTCAAAAAAGTCTTTTCTTCTTGAAGAATAAATTCTTCAAATTCCTTGGCGATCATCGATCAAACTCCTTTGTAAGAGGTTCATAGACCTCATGCTTCCGATTTAAAAATTCAACTCGATAGGAATCTGCATCAATTTCTACTTTAGCATAAAGGCACTCTTGAATGGGCCCCCTCGGTAAACTGATTGACCCTGGGTTTAGAAAAAGGGTACGTCCCTTCTTTCCAAGCATCCGGAATATGCAGATGGCCATAGAGGCAGATATCTGCATCTTCTTCTTGGGCCCACAAATCTAACTTTTGAAAACTAAAATTAATCTGGAAAAGATGACCATGGGTTTGAATAATTCGGGTAGGACCCAATTGCGTCACCAACCGTTCTGGGTACTCCCCATAAAAGTCCATGTTCCCTTTCACCACGCGAATCCCATCCCAAACTGGGTCGGTACTTTCTAACTCAGAATCCCCGTTGTGAAAAATGGCATCGACCTTACCTTTATAGTGGTTTTTGATCTCTTCTACGATCTGACGATCTCCATGAGAATCGCTCATGACGATGATTACTTGTTCTGCCATGTTGGGAATACCTCCACTAATTTCTTCACGGCTAAGGCACGATGCGATTGTTGATTTTTTTCCTCTAGAGTTAGTTGAGCAGATGTCTTACCTGTTTCTCCTACTAAAAAGAGGGGATCATACCCAAACCCGTTTTCACCTTTTGGTTCAAAATTGATATAGCCTGGCCAATCCGCCTCGACAACAAGGCTTTCCTTACCAGGACTGGCAACCACTAAGGTTGTGTGGAATTTTGCTGACCGATCCTTCAATTCAAAGACCATCGCCAACTCATGTAAGAGCTTGGCATTGTTCTCTAGATCGGTCGCTCCCACACCTGCAAAGCGAGCAGACCAGACACCTGGTAAGCCCCCAAGAATATCGACCATAAGTCCTGAATCATCCGCCAAGACCATTTTCCCTGTTAGCTGTGAAATTGTCTCAGCTTTTAAGCGAGCATTTTCTTCAAATGTCATTCCTGTTTCAGCGACTTCTGGAAGATCTGGATAGTCATTGAGATTCTCGACTTCAAAGCCCATTTGCTCAAAAATCTGACGAAACTCTTTGGTTTTTCCTTCATTCCGAGTTGCGATAAGCAAGCGATCCTTGAGGCCTTCCTGACCCAAAAAATCTGCAAGTGGAAGACCATTCTTAGGCAGATAAACAGAGAGCAGTTGCTCTCCTTCTACAATGAGAAGAGCTCCTTGACGTTGCACGATTTCAATTTCCGACCTACTGTTTCCTCTACGATTTGAAAGAGGAAGGTCAAAAACTGTAAGCTAGAGGCGTAACGAACAACCGTTACATTTAGGGGGAAGCCCAAGTCTGTGTCTCCAACTAGTGATTCTACTAAGTCAACAAGCTCAGAAGCTTCTGAAGAGACTTCACTATATTCGTTATAGTCACTCCGATCTCCCCATTCAGCTAGAAACCAATTTAAGGCATCTTTGTATTCATATATCTTTTGGTTCATAATTCTACATGCTCCACATGAACGACTTGATGCAACCAAGTCTTAGCAATCTCTGCAAAACTGGCTGCATTGGCCGTTGTATAAAACTGATGGTGGCAATCCTCCAGTTGGCGACTGCGATTAATCTCAAAATAGTTGAGCAAGACTGAGATGTCCCGGACACACTCAGCACCGCTATCAATTAATTGAACCTCTGGCCCCATGACATTTTGAATAATAGGGCGAAGGAGAGGATAATGGGTGCATCCCAAAACCAGCGTATCCACTTTCCCAGCCAAAGGTTTCAATGTTTCATAGACGACTTTTTTTGTAACACTGGATTGCAACTCATTGGATTCCACCAGAGGGACAAACTTCGGACAAGCTAAACTCTCTACTGCCATTTCTGGTGACAGGCTTTGAATTTTTTTCCGATAAATATCTGATGCAACCGTCATTGGAGTCCCAATCACCCCAATTCGTTTGCTTTTTGTCGCCTTGATCGCTGCGGAAGCTCCTGGCAAAATCACTCCTAAAACAGGGATGTCCAAGGCTTCTTTCACCTCTTCCCATACAACAGCTGTCGCCGTATTACAGGCCAAAACAATCATCTTCACATTTTTCGTTAGGAGAAAACGAACCATCTCCCAAGTATAGTCACGAATTTGATCTGCTGGTCTCGGCCCATAAGGTGCTCTGGCAGAATCACCAATATAGACGACCTCTTCATGGGGAAGTTGCCGCATCAATTCGCGTACAACGGTTAACCCTCCGACACCCGAATCCAAAAAACCAATCGGTCGATTGTCCATCTGTTTTCCTTCCAAAACAAGGGACTAAGAAAAATCTTAAAGTCCCCTTACTTATTTTATTGTAAAAAACTAACGTTCAGTTTATTTATTTCTTCTTCGTATTCAAAGATGCTTTTTGTTGATTCAGAATTTGACGGTAAACTTGTTGTACCTTCGCTTCACTTGGACGTTGACCACTAGCTCCCAATAATGTACGAACTGCTTCAACATTCAAACGTGGGTTTGATGCAAATTCTTTTTCAAACTGCTTGCGAAGTAGGTACATACCTGCCAACATTCCACCAAAGAAGGCAAGGATAATCAATAAAATTGTCAAAAAAATGTAGACATAAGTGTTTTTCTCCTAAATTCAATATTTACACATTTTCTATTATACCAAAAAGGCCCTATTTTTCAAAGTCAAAGCCATACAATGTTGCAAAGTAATCCTCTGGTTTTTCGGCCCGTCGGATGAGACGAGTTTGGCCCGATTCTTCTAATAAAATCTCGGCAGATCGAAGTTTGGCATTGTACTGATAGCCCATAGAATAACCATGCGCTCCTGTATCATGGATCACCAAGAGATCCCCAATCTCAGAGACAGGAAACTCCCGATTTTTGGCTAACTTGTCATTATTTTCACACAAGCTTCCAACAATGTCTACCACTTCTGTCTCACCTTCTGGACGATCGAGATTGGTAATATGATGGTAGGCACCATACATAGCTGGGCGAAGAAGATTGACAGCTGAAGCATCCACTCCTAAATAGGTGCGGTAGGTCTGTTTCTTATGGGTAACATGGGTTACCAAAAGGCCATGGGGCGCCAACATAAAGCGGCCTAATTCCGTATAGATTTTCACTTGACCTAATCCAGCAGGGATTAAAATGGCCTCGTAAACCCGACGAACACCCTCCCCAATCACAGCAATATCATTTGGTTGGTCTTCTGGTTTGTAGTTCACTCCAACCCCACCGGATAGGTTGACAAAGTCCAAGGTCACCCCTGTCTTTTCAACCACTTCTACTGCTAACTGGAATAATTGCTTGGCCAATTCTGGATAATAATCATTGGAGACGGTATTTGAAGCCAAGAGGGCATGGATTCCAAAGCGTTTGACTCCTAAGTCTTTCAACTCAATAAATGCTTGGATCAATTGTTCCTTGGTCATGCCGAACTTTGCCTCTTCAGGGTGATCCATGATATCCGTTCCCAGTTCAAACACCCCTCCTGGATTATAGCGGCAAGAGATGACCTCTGGTAGAGTCGTAACAGATTGTAAGAAAGCTACGTCTTCGTAGGCATCCAAGTTGATAGTTGCTCCTAGTTGACGGGCAAAAACCATCTCTTCAGCCGGCGTATTGTTGGAAGAAAACATAATCTCTTGTCCCGTAAAACCTAATTTTTGAGCCATCAACAGTTCCACATAGCTAGCGCAATCCACACCACAGCCTTCTTCTTTAAGGATTTTTAGGATGGCTGGATTCGGGGTCGCTTTGATAGCGAAATACTCCTTAAATCCTGGATTCCAAGAAAAAGCTTGATGGAGCGCACGGGCTGTCTGCCGGATCCCAGCTTCATCATATAGGTGAAAGGGAGTTGGATAGGTTTCCGTAATTTGTTTTAATGCCTCTCTGCTAATAAATGGGCGTTTCATTTGAAGCTTCTCTTTTCTATCAATTTTCTTTAGTATATCACAAGTTTTCCAACAAAAAAAGCCGGTTCCCCGGCTCTTTTTCTTAATCGTTGCGTCCAAAAATACGTAGAATATTGATGAACAAGTTGATGAAATCAAGATAGAGTTCCAAAGCTAAAGCTACTGCCCAACCATTGGTTGGTTGACCATTGGATTGTTCATAGACATAACGAATCTTTTGGTTATCCCAAGCAGTCAAACCTGCAAAGATAATCACACAAAGAATGCTAAGGACATAATCCATACCAGAGCTTTGTAAGAAAATGTTCGCAATCGAAGCAATGATAATTCCAATCAAGGCTCCCATAAATGCTCGGCCCATTCCAGACAAGTCTTTTTTGGTCACACGACCAATGGCTGACATGATAAAGAACATCAAGGCACTAACGACGAAAGCTTTATAAACTGTCGCTTGAGCATAGCGTGCAATGATAAAACTCAAGGTAAACCCATTCAAAGCTGAATAAGTTAAAAAGAGAGGCAAGGCCATGGGATTATGTTTTTCACCGATTGTCTAGAAGCGACAAGGACCAAAATCAATTCAACGGCAATAGCAATATAGTAGACCCATGGAGCCTGAGTTAGAATATATATGAAGGTTTCTTGGAAAAGGGTCATCATCAAAGCTGATACAACAGCTGAGATTCCAACTCCAACTCCAACTAGAGAATAAATTTTGCTATAAAAGCTATTAATCCCACTTTGTTCGTGGATAACGGTTTGTTGATTCATAATCAATCATTCCTTTCAAACTTAAATTATTATGATTTTAACATTTTTCGATGGAAAAGTCTCCTCTTTGACCACTTTTTTCTCATTGGTTCCGAAGCTTCCTTGATAGCCCAGTACTTATCGACCATGGTCACGAGGAAAGATTCTTTGTAGCATGGTGGAGCAAGCGTCAACCCCCACATATGTTTGAGGATAATGTCTTCTTCTTTTTATTGAGAGTTGTAATCTTTTTTGCATTTCGTACAGCTATTCGTGGATGTACCCAAGCATGACTCTTATTAAACTTGACCTGACGCCAGTCATAGTAAAAGAGGTCATGAAGGAGAGCTCCCCTAGCCGTACTTTTGGTATCCCAGCCCATTTTTTTTGAGATACGATAACTGGTATAGCTAACGTGAATCGAATGTTCTAACCGATTAGAATGAATGTGGTGGGGAATATCCTTTAATTTTTGAAGTTTAGGGTGATCAATCAAATGGCCAACTTCGGCCATGTATTCTTTATCCTGCCGATACATAAACCACACCTCCTCAATACGAGTGGAATCACCATACACTAAATTAGGGCAAACATCAAAATGCCTGCTGCAACAGCTACATTGAGACTTTCAGCCTGACCTGGCATGGTGATATGAACCAATTTGTCCGCTTTCTTCACCATTTCCGAACTAATCCCCTGTCCCTCATTTCCCATAACCAGCACGAAAGAAGTGGAAGGGACCAGATTCCTATAATCCACTGAATCTTTTGATAGGGTCGTCGCATAAAGTGGAAGCTGACTCTCTTCAATAAGTTGGCAAAGCGCTTCTTTTTTCATGCGAATGAGAGGAAGATGGAAATGGCTTCCTTGCATCGACCGCAAGGTTTTCATATTATACAAATCTGCCGATTGATCTGTCAGAAGAACTGCATCATAACCAGCTGCATCTGCTGTCCGAATCATAGTCCCGACATTTCCTGGATCTTGAACATCCTCTAAAAATAGATAGCGTCCATCTTTCAGATTAAGCTGGGGAGATAGATCCAATCTAATTTCTGCTACAATCCCTTGAGGAGTCTTCGAATCCGCAAGATCTGCTAAAACCTCTGGCGTCACAAGGGTTATTTTTGTTCCCTCCATCACGCGATCGACGTATTCCTCTATGACGAAGACTTGCTCAATAGGTGCTTGGTATTTGACAGCTTCTTCATACAGATGCCAACCTTCTATCAAATAAGACTCTGTCCGATATTTTTTTTGATGAAGTTTTTTTACTTTTTTAATTCCATTATTGGACTTAGAGGTTATAATATTCATAAGACCATTATACCACATTCACAGGGGGAGAGTCTCCGTCCTGAGAAGGAATTCAAGTAAAAGGAGAAGGAAGATGCAAAAAGTAGAAATGACTGCACAAGGCCGGGTTCAAGGAGTTGGCTTTCGCTGGGGAGTTTATAGCTTAGCTCTTGAAATTGGAGGGATAACAGGCCGGGTCTGGAACAATGACGATGGAACAGTTACCATTTTAGCTGCTTGTGAAGAAAATGCCCTTATGGCTAAATTTATTCAAGAGATTCGAAAAGGACCAACCCCATTTTCAAAAGTAACCTACCTAGATGTCCATTTAGCAAACTTTGAACCCTATAAGGATTTCAAAATTTCAAATTAAGTCTTGAGAACTATTGTTAAATTCATAAAAAAAACAGTAGAATAGATAGGTATCATTTTAAAATTAAAGGATTGATCTAGTGAAAAAATATAAACGTTATTTACTTGCTACTCTCAGCTTGTCTGCTCTCCTGCTTCTAACAGGATGTGTTAGCATTGACAAAACAACCAAACAACCTACAGGATTTGTCTGGAATCTGATTGGAAGACCAATGGGCGAAGCGATTAAGTTCTTTGCAACTGATCTTGGTCTTGGCTTTGGTCTTGGAATTATTATCGTCACAGTCATCGTGCGACTAATCATCTTCCCTCTCGGTGTTTATCAATCATGGAAGGCAACTTACCAGTCAGAAAAGATGAACTACCTTAAACCAATCTTTGCTCCGATTCAAGAACGTATTAAAAATGCGAAGACCCAAGAAGAAAAACTAATGGCCAATCAAGATTTGATGATGGCCCAACGTGAAAATGGCGTTAGCCCTTTTGGAGGAATTGGCTGTCTCCCACTCTTGATTCAAATGCCCTTCTTCTCAGCCCTCTTCTTTGCAGCCCAATATACTGTAGGCGTAAAAGAAAGCACCTTCCTTGGCATCAGTCTTGGCAAAGCTAGTTTACTCTTGACCGTCATTGTTGGGATTCTCTACTACATCCAAAGCATGCTCTCTCTCCATGGAATTGAGGATGAAACTCAAAAAGAAACCATGAGAAAAACTGCCTTGATGAGCCCAATCATGATAGCAGTCTTCTCTATCATGTCACCTGCTGGAGTAACCCTCTACTGGGTAGTTGGTGGTTTCGTACAGATCATTCAACAATTTGTCATCAATTACCTCATCCGTCCAAAATTACGGAAACAAGTTGCAGAAGAGTATAAGAACAATCCTCCAAAAGCAGCTGTATCCAATGGCGGGCGTGTTGCAAAAGATGTAACACCAACCACTCAAACAACTAATAACAGCGCTTTACCAATCAATGGAAATAAGAAACGAAATGCTGGTAAACAACGCAATCGAAACTAAAATCAAGGCCGAGATTCCCTCTCGGCCTTTTACGCAGTTCGAATATAACATCCCTTAGGTAACTACTGCTAGCTACAGTTATATTTCTGCTAAATTAGCTATCAAACTTCAATAGAAATTAATATTATTAATATTATTGTATGTTTGATCGCAGTCTGACCACAAGGTATAGACTTATCTTCCATCAAAAATAGAGTTCCCTCTAGGGAACTCTATTTTTGATTACTTTGTTTTTTCAACATTCAAGATCTTCACTTGGTAGCTTCCTGCAGGAGTTTCAATTGTTACAGTATCTCCTGTTCTCTTGCCAATCAAAGCATGACCAATTGGGCTTTCATTTGAAATCTTACCTGCAAATGCATCTGCACCAGCAGAACCCACAATAATATAAACTTCTTCATCGGTTTCACCAACTTCTTGGACAGTTACAGTTTTACCAATCGCAACTTCATCAACTGCTACTGCATCACTGTCTACAATCTCTGCATAACGAATCTTGGTCTCTAAGCTGGATATTTGACCTTCAACAAAGGCTTGTTCGTCTTTCGCCGCCTCATACTCACTATTTTCAGAGAGGTCTCCATAAGAGCGAGCAATCTTAATGCGTTCAACAACTTCTGGGCGACGGACTAATTTCAATTCTTCTAATTCAAGTTCTAGCTTTTCCTTTTCAGCTAGGGTCATCGGATAAGTTCTTTCTGTCATATTTTTTCTCTTTTCTGTTATTTTTTAGAACTAAAAAGGTGTGGCATGCCACATCCCTCTTAGTTTGAGCTGCTTTCTGTTAATTTGCTATTCACGTGTTCTTCCACGTTCTTATTGTGTTCTTCAAATGTTTGTGCAAAATAGACTTCACCAGTTTCTACATTGGCTACAAAGTAGAGGTAATCTGTTTTGCTTGGATTGACAGCTGCTTCAATTGCAGACAAACCTGGGTTATCTACTGGTCCAGGCATCAAGCCGGTATTCTTATAGACATTGTATGGAGAGTCTATATTGGTATCAATGCCAGCGTCTTCCTTCAAAGTCGTCTTTTTACCCAATTGACCTTGCGCATACAAGATGGCAATGTTACTTTGAAGTGGCATATCCTGGTTGAGACGGTTATAAAAGACACTTGCAATATCTTTTCGGTCTTTATCCGTCGCACCTTCTTTTTCAATCAAAGAAGCTAAGGTCAATACTTCATTTACATTAATATTCTTTGATTCCATAGTATCGTAGTAGCCAGCAAGATTTTGATCCATCGCAGCTAGCATCTGGTCCACTAAATCTTCCATCTTACTATCATTGCCATAGCCGTAGGTAGCAGGGAAAAGGTAGCCCTCTAGACGGTAGCGGACACCACTTTCCTTAGTTGGTAAATCAGCCAATAAGTTCGGATATTTGGCAATCATTTTCTCAATAAAGGCATCATCCTGAACCACTTTCAAGAATTGTTCCTTGGTATAAGGAGTTTTTGCCTTTTTCTTAGAGCTTGCATCAACTGAAACAACCTCTGCAATTTGATCGATTGTATACCCTTCCGGAATGGTGATCTTACCTAGGACAGGTGGCTGAGGCGTTGTCGTCCCTTGCTCCTGCAATTTTTGAATAATAGTTCCTAAGTCCATACTCTTTTGTAAATTGAAAAATCCAGATTGGAAATTACTGTAATTCTTAAACTTAGTATAGTAGTTAAAGAACTGGCCGTTTTTAATCAAGCCTTTCTTTTCCAGAATGGTTCCAATCTCACGATTGCTAGAACCAGCAGGGATTTCAACACTCACAAACTCTGTCGCACTTGTATCCATTGCTTGGAGGTTAGAACGCACATAGGTCACTGCAAAAATCCCAGTAGCAATCATCACAACAATTAAGATTCCCAAAACGGTTAAGACGATACGCTTGGCGATACTATTCTGTTTTTTCTTTTTCTGAACTCGTTGATCGCGATCTTTTCGTGAAAAGGATGGATCTGGGCTAGTTTCTTTCTTTTTGGATACTGGCTGAGTTGGGCGGATAGGATGTTCAATCTTTTCTGTTTCTAGAGAAGTTACTTGCTTTTCCACAGGAATAGGTTTCTTTTCTACTGAAACAGGTTCTTTTTCTTCCTTGATGCTAGGAATATCTGTAGAGATAGCCTCTTTATCGGACTCCTTCTCGCCTGTCTGAGTTCCTCTCTCTTGGACCGGTAGATCATACTTTTTTTCTACCTCTACAAGCTGTTTATTGGCTTCTTCAAGGTCACGAAGGATCTTCTCCTTAAAGCTCAGCAGTTTTTCCTTATCTTGTTGGTTATCAGTCAAATAATTGACCTCCCTCGTCATAATCCTTAATATTATATCTTAAAAGGGTTAGAAAAGCAACAGTCACGGGCTTTTACTCCAAAAACGAGCTAATTTTAGCGGGCTAAAGGATTTTCCCAAACCATATCATACCATACTTCGCCTGCATAGGTCGAAGCAGATAGGCCTTCATTGACAAAGCCATACTTTTCATAATAAGCAAGGAGATAATCATGACAGGTTAAGCTAATCCCTTCTCTCTCTTCCTTCATTGCAAGTTTTTTCATAGCTTCTAGTAGCTTTTCCCCGACTCCCATACCTTGGGCAAATTTCGCAATAGAAAGGCTAGTAATCGTGATAAAACCTCCATCCTTACTTGCCTCATCTACTATCTGGTCCGTAAAGGATTGATCGTCTACCTGTCGTTTAAGGGTGACTGGGCCTTCTAAATAGCCTAGAATCTGCCCGTCTTTCTCAGCCACTAAGAAGGTAGAGGTGAGTTCTTCAATATGTTTCTTGAAAACTGTCGCATCCATTGCTTCTTCTGAACTAAAATTTTCCAGTTCGATTGCAGCAATTTCTTCTAAGTCGGCTAGTTTCGCTTGACGAATCTTCATGTTTTCTCCTTCTCATTGGATGGAATTCAAATTAGCTGAATACCTCCCAAGCTCCCTTCCTCCAAAAAATCCAATTGAAAATCATTCATTTCAAAATAAGAGACCAATTCCTCTTGACAAGCCATGCGAATCCCTAAAAAAGATTCCTGAACGACAAGGGACTTTACAGTGGCTAAAAGTAAGGTGCCAAATCCCTGTTTTCTCCACATGGGATGGATTCCTAGAGAGAGTAAGGTCAGATAGGCTTGGGCTTGCTTAGCAGACTGTAAGATACATGCCCCAATCACTTGGTCCTCAAACTCAAGGATAAGTACTCTCAATGAATCTGATCCAGTGTCTGCTAGTCCTTGAAAAGAAAAATTTTGGGACGTGATCTGTTCGATCTCATCCCAATCATTTTCTCTAGCAAACCGAATCGTTAGCTTCGATTGCATTGTTTTCTCCTTATTGAACGTTGTTTGTCAAGTTCCCAAGCAAACGCTCAAATGAGTATTCGTAGGTTTGAATATCTCCAGCTCCCATAAAGACATAGACAGCATTGTCATGGTTCAAGAGTGGAGATACGTTTTCAACAGTAATAATTCCAGATTTCTTAACAATCTTAGCTTCCAAGTCTTCGACCTTGACATCTCCATGATCGACTTCTCGAGCTGATCCGTAAATTTGGGCCAAGTAGACTGAATCTGCTTGGTTAAGGGCATCTGCAAACTCATCTAAGAGAGCAATGGTCCGAGTAAAGGTATGAGGTTGAAAGACCGCTACAATCTCTTTACTTGGATATTTTTGACGAGCTGCATCTAGAGTAGCAATAATTTCTGTTGGATGGTGGGCAAAGTCATCGATAATAACCGTGTCATTGACAATCTTTTCGGTAAAGCGACGTTTCACCCCAGCAAATGTCTTTAAATGCTCACGTACTAAGTCAAGATCAAAACCAGCAATATGCAATAAGCCAATAACAGCTGTTGCGTTCATCACGTTGTGACGACCAAATGATGGAATCTGGAATTGACCCAAATTTTCTCCACGGAAATGGACCGTAAAGCTTGAACCAGTCGTTGAACGCAAAAGATCACTAGCTACAAAATCATTCCCAGCTTCTTCAAACCCATAATAATAGATTGGCGCATTGGCTGTAATTCGACGAAGCTCAGGATCCTCACCGTAGATAAACAAGGCTTTCGAAATTTGTTTGGCATAATCATTGAAGGCATTGAAAACATCTTCTAGACTAGTAAAGTAGTCTGGATGGTCAAAGTCAATGTTGGTAATGATGGAATACTCTGGATGGTAGGGCATGAAGTGACGCTCATACTCATCAGATTCAAAGACAAAATACTTAGCTCCTTTGGAACCACGACCAGTCCCATCCCCTATTAAATAGCTAGTATCAGTGATATTGGACAAGACATGGGACAAAATCCCTGTCGTAGAAGTTTTCCCGTGGGCACCTGCTACTCCCATGCTGACAAAGTCACGCATGAATTCACCCAAAAAGTCATGGTAGCGTTGGTAAGTATAGCCTTGAACATCTGCATAGGCAATTTCTACGTTGTTCTCAGGTTTAAAGGCATTCCCGGCAATCAAGATTTGTTCCCCTGTGAGGTTTTCCTCGCTAAATGGTAGAATCTTAATCCCAGCTTGTTCTAGTCCTCTTTGTGTGAAATAATATTTTTCGACATCAGAACCTTGTACAGAATGTCCCATCTGATGGAGCATGAGAGCTAAGGCACTCATTCCAGCCCCCTTTATACCGATAAAATGAAATGTTTTTGACATGGATTCTCCTTCTATTGGTCCAGCTTAGTCACATTCAGTTCTTGCTTCACTGGCTGTGATTGGTTCTTGTGTTGATCCTTGTTGTAGATTTGACTCTTTTTCAAGAAATCATAGTTATTTTTCTTAGGTTGCTCTTCTTGAAGGTTTTCAGAAAGTGGTGTTGCTTCCGCCACATCAAGGAGAATCAACTGATCCTGCTTGAGGCGATCTCCAAACTGAGCCAATTCTCCTGGGTTCTCCTTTTGAAAAGGAGCCGTCGGCTTAGTTTTAGGCATGAAAGAAGGGGTAAATTTCTTTCGATTTGGCTTAGAAGCAATATCTGCTGTTAGATAAGGCGCTGTACGCTTTTTTTTCAAATCCGCTCTCGCTGCTTCACGTGCCTCCTCTGCATAGCGATTGGCAGAACTTTTTTTATCAACAGGCGCCTTAAAGTCTGGCGCCATTGGTTGTCTTTTATGTTTACTACGTTCTAGCGGTTGTTGAAACGGCTTTTGATAGGGGTGATCTGCTTTTTTATTGGTTGCAATCGGCTCCCACTCTAAATAATTTTTATCTGTATAATCCCCAAGAATGTTACTAATGAAGTCCCCATCATCGTACAAGTTCATATGGGGCATACTGGTTAGCATGATTTCATCATCTGCTACTTGAGGGAAATGCTTATCCTTCATTGTTCTCTTCCTTTCGACACTTCATTAATTATAAACTATTCATTTTATTTTTCAAGTTATTCAGCTGAAATCCCTAAAATTTCCCGAATTTCTTCGATAGAGAGACCAGAGCGTGATTCTGTTCCATCTAGGATGGTAGATACTAGATGACGTTTACTCGTTTGTAGTTCCTGAATTTTTCCTCAATTGTTCCACGCGTAATCATCCGATAGACTTCAACATTCTTATCTTGACCCATACGGTGGGCGCGACCAATGGCTTGGTCTTCTACTGCAGGATTCCACCAAAGATCGACTAAGATGACGGTATCTGCTCCAGTTAGGTTTAGTCCAACACCTCCAGCTTTTAAGGAAATGAGGACGGCATCCCTTTGGCCAGCATTAAAAGCATTGGTCATGTCTTGTCGGTCATTAGCTGGAGTAGATCCTGTAATCTTAAAAGAGGACATGCCGAGAGACTGCAACTCTCCTTCCAACAAGTCTAACATCCCCCTAAATTGAGAGAAAATTAAAACTCTCTGATTCCCATCTTTGATCTGTTCCAAGAGTTCTCGCAAACTGTCTAATTTTCCACTTTCCCCTTCATAATCTTCTAAAAAGAGGGCAGGGGTGTCACAGATTTGGCGAAGACGCATTAAACCAGATAGAATTTCCATCTTGCTCCGGTTGATTTCTTCTACTGAGGATGTCAGGATTCTCTCCTGCATTTGTTTAAGTTGCGCTAAGTAGATCGTTTTTTGATCATCTGCCAATTCGTTTTTGTAGGTCATCTCGATCAAATCAGGCAACTCTTGTAAGACATCACTTTTTTTCCGTCTCAATATAAAAGGTTTGACATACTGGGAGATGGTTTCTGGACTGAGCTGTTTAAATTCTTTCTTCCCAGGAAACAATCCAGGGAGAACGATTTGAAAGATGGACCAGAGTTCTTCTACATGGTTTTCAATAGGGGTCCCTGATAAGGCAAAGGTATGGGGAACATCGAATTTCCGTAAATATTGAGCAATCTTTGTCTGGGAATTCTTCATGACCTGGGCTTCATCCAAGATCAAGTAATGGTATTGATTTTCTTGGTACTGCTCTACATCCTGGCGGAAAGAGGCATAACTGGTAATAGCCACCTGAGGATTACTGGCAATCACCTCATCCCGATTAGCTTTCAAACCATAAATGACTTCGACTTCCATTTGCGGAGCGAATTTTTCAAATTCCTCTTTCCAATTGTAAATCAAACTAGAAGGCGCTAAAATCAATATTTTTTTATCTGGACTAGCCACACTCGAAAGAAAGGCGATGGTTTGGAGGGTCTTTCCAAGTCCCATATCATCCGCTAGTATTCCCCCAAAACCATAATGATTTAACATGGACAACCAACGAATCCCAATCTCTTGATAATCTCGGAGTTTGGCTTGAACTTGGATTTCCCCTAGTGAATAGGTTTCCGGGTGGGTCAAATCATAAGCTAGCTGGCGAAATTGTTCAGAAAATTGGACATTCTCAGATTTCTCAAATAGTTGGGACAACTGGAAGGCTGCGATTCGGTTGGTTTGCAACTGTCCATCCTTGGTTTTCTTAGCCCGAAGATCAAGGAGGATCTGACTTATCTTCTTGGTTTCTTCATCAAAAATCAGAAGTTTCCCAGCCTTACTGACATAATAATCATTAGCTTCTATCAATGCAGACAGGACTTGGTCCACCTCAGCAGGATCAACAGAATCAAAATCAAAACCAATTTCTAGTAAACGGCCACTGGTCTGGATAGAGACTTTGGGCTTTTCTACATGATAGAGGTCGAGTAGAGCATCTGATAACTGAACAGGACCCAGTAGCTCGAACAAAGGAAGAGTCTGATTAAAAAAGCTATACACTTGTTGAGGTAGGAGAGGCGCCCGTTTGGTCTGGAACTGATCGGTAAATCCCGCCACTAACATGGTCTCAAATACTTGGCGTTCCTTATCAAAATTACCAGAATAAGGAAGCTTCTCCAATTCATTCCTAGAGTTGATCTTGCGATCCGAAAATACAAATTCTAAGTCTAAGAGAACCTCCTGATCTTGGGACAAGTCAAAATGAAAACGAGGTTGAAAATCATGAATAACAAACTTCTCTGGTGCTTGAATACTTCCAATTAAGCGAAATTTCTCCAGACTATAGGTTAATTTCGTTTGATCTGCTCCATCAAATTGAACCCTTCTTTTTCGATCCGTATCTATAGGTAAATCTTGAATGGCATCAATCAAGGATTTTTGAAGTGGATGAACTTGATAAAAATGTCCATTCGCAAAAAGGAAACGACCTTCCACCATTTTATAACTTCGAACATCGACCTGAAGCTCCGTATAGTCCTTCTTTTCCTCCACTTGGAAAGAATAGAGACCTGAATCTTCTTGTAATTCTTGAAAGTAGACTTCCTGGTAGCTTTCAAGCCCCAGTTCCAATATGAAGGAAGAAAGAGCCATCAGCAATTGGACTCCTTCTTCAAAGAGAGTCATTGGTAAATAGAGATGACGGCCTGCATTTGGAAAAAAAAGAGAATCATGCGTTGAGGCTCCTGATACCAATCCTTGTATGAATCGAATCAGTTCTCGACTTTCTGGATCAAAAGCTCCGTAGGCCAAGGGTTCGTAGTAACTTTTCCCGATGGCAAAATAGCTTTCTTTTTGTACTGCCTGTAAAAAGGCTAAAATATCTCTCACCACATAAGAGCGCTCATCAGGTAAGCGGTGAATCCGTAGAGTCCACAAAAATTGCCCCGAATAATCATCTACATGCCCAGTTGCTGACAATCCGTATTTGATTTCTTTGGTTTCAACTTTCGGTAGAACTTGGTCTAAAAACAAACTTCCAAAAGAGACTTTATCTTGGGTTTCTTGGGATTCAGTCACATCTTCTTCCAAGCTCCGTAATAGTTCCTTCCCCTGACCATCGTTTTTTAGAAAGGCTTCTGCTGCAGCTAGATGGATACAAAATTTCTTTTTTTGGAAAAAATCACAGCTACAAAAAATTGCTTGATCATCCAGGCTATACCGAAGATTCTCTCCCTCGATTCGAAAATAGAGGTACTGATCCTTTTTTTCCTTTAGAGAAACTCGTCCCTCTTCATATAATAGAGTCCCTTGAGAACGTATCTTTCCTGGAATTAATTTTGCCATAATTACCACCTTACATTAATCTCTTTATTATATCACATCCTTTAAAAAAATAATAAGGAGGTTAAAGCTTTTTCACATTATAGGTTCCTTTTCTTAGAATTTGTAATCCTTTTGTAATCTCTTCTATACCTTCTCCTTACAACTTAGCGATATAATAGAAATGATATACAAGGATGTGTTTACAATGTAGTCTGTAGTGTTGTTTCTGTAAAACTAAGAAACATACTGTAACAAAATAAGAAGATCGTCATCTTCATGAAAAAAAGAAATCTATCACTATTCATTAGGAGGTCTACTATGTTTAGACTAACAAAAAAACTTATCTGTACAGTTGTCCTTCTTGCCTCCATCCTCTTTATTGGAGGATGCTCGCCAAAACCTGAAAAAGCAACATCTTCTAAAGATGTTGCAACAGGAATTACTGGGGAATGGCAATTAACCGATATCCGAAATGCTGTTCAGAAAACTTACTTTATTCACGATATGTATGGACGCACATTTGCAACCTTTTTACCCCAATTTGATGCTTTAGATATGAGACTAACCATTGATAAAGACCAAGCTCAAGTGACTTACGATTATGATCTAAACACTTATCTCACGAATTACTACGCTATCGCAAAGAAAAACCAAAACTGAAGAAGAATTCAAAAAAGAACAACTCCAAGGTATTAAAGAACTAGCAGCTCGATATAAATCAATCAAGGCAACTGTAAATACAGAAACTGGCGAATACACTTTCGACGCCCCAGGTACTGTAAATACGAAAGACAAAACCATTCACTTCAAGGAAGCTTTGACGTTAATCAATTCTTTCACTTTTACAGTGGACGGCCCCTTCAAGCCTGCAACTTATCACTACGAACTCAAAGATGATCAGTTAATTTTAAGTCTAGAAGCTGAAGATGAGGATCATCTTCCCCATCTTTTTGAATTGAAATTCAATCGAGTATTAACACAGCCATCCAAATAGAAAAGAGGGAATCTTATGTTCAAAAAAATAATGAAAGCTTTCTTGATTACGTTTTTTTCTCTTTTCTTCTTTGCTGCTTGTGTAAGAACACCTTCGACTCATTCTCCCTCAACGTCCACTTCATCCGTTGAATCCACTTCATCCACTGATAATACAGTAACACTCGATGGGAAATGGGAAGCTATTGAGTTCAGAAATACTATTGAACGAAGCTTGGGATATATTGACATGGCCGATTCGCATGCATCTAGACTCATATACTCTGATGCGATGAAAGATGTCGCTCCAACCCTCACAATCTCCGAAGATCAGGTTTCATTTGAGTATAGATTAGAAATGAAACCATTAATAGATAACTATTATGCGTATAAAGAAAAAGATCCCAAAGAACCTATAACCATTAGCAAAGAAGAGTTCACTACGAATCTCCTTAACAATTTCAAGGGGATTTTTGATAAATATAAACATCATAAAGTTGAATTAGACAGAGACAAGTTGACAGCTCATTCTGTTTTAAAAGATGGAATGCTGAATGAAACAGATAAAACCATTTTTTTCTTAGAAACACCAAATATTTTGGGACTTGCCATTGTAGGAGGGGCTGATGTAAGATACCCTGTCTTCTACCACTATGAATTAGTAGGCAACATTCTGACACTGACATTGGAAACGAAATCAGCCACAGAGGATGAATTCCCAATGTACTTTGAAATGAAATTTAAAAAGGTAGCAGAGGATAGCAAGTAGTAATGCATCTTCCGATAGACCAATTCACCAAAAAAGAGGGCAAGCCCTCTTTTTGTGTGTTTAAAACCTTCATTTTGAGTTTTTTTATGTCTCTATTCCCCGATAACTATCAAAGAGAAAGAATATATGAGCAAGCCTAAAATAGAAAAGAAAAGGAAGCCAATGCTGAACGCTATTTTCGGTATACTGGCTAATCCAAGACCTAAGATCCCAAGCTCTACGATTGAAATGAGAATAAGAAGTCGGAAATAGATTCCAAAAAACGTATAGCCCTTCCAAAAAACGTATAGCCCTTCCAAAAAAAGAAATATTGATATGAGAGCGGTCTTTCTAACTAAGATAATAGAAATAAGGTGAAAACATCCCTCAAAATGATGATCGTCTTCATTTCTACCCAGCTCCACTTCAATTGTATTACTCGGCCAGTAAAAAAGAAGCACTCCATAAAGGCTTGCTCCTTTTCCTAGATTTAGTTATTCTTTCGGAGTAGACATCTATTACTTCCGTTTCCGAGCAATCAAATGAATCGGGGTCCCTTCAAAGACAAAGGCTTTCCGAATTTGATTTTCCAAGAAACGAAGATAAGAGAAGTGCATGAGCTCCTCTTCATTGACAAAGACCACAAAGGTTGGTGGCTTGGTAGCGACCTGTGTCGCATAGAAGATTTTCAGACGTTTTCCTTTATCTGTCGGTGTCGGATTAATGGCAATGGCATCCATGATGACATCGTTCAAGACAGCTGAAGGAATGCGTGTATTTTGGCTCTCACTGATTTGCTTGATCATATCTGGTAGCTTGTGCAAGCGTTGTTTGGTCAAAGCAGAGACAAAGATGATAGGTGCATAAGAAAGGTATTGGAACTGATCTCGAATATCATCTTCCCATTGCTTCATGGTGTGGTTATCCTTTTCAAGAGTATCCCACTTATTGACCACGATTATCATCCCTTTTCCAGCTTCATGGGCAAATCCAGCAATCCGCTTATCGTACTCGCGAATTCCTTCTTCTGCGTTCAAGACCATCAAGACCACATCCGAGCGATCAATAGCCCGCATGGCTCGCATGACAGAATATTTCTCTGTATTTTCATAAACCTTACCTGATTTTCGCATTCCAGCTGTATCAATCATGGTGTATTCTTGGCCTTCCGCATCGGTAAAATGGGTGTCAATCGCATCTCGCGTCGTTCCAGCCACAGGACTGGCAATGACGCGGTCTTCCCCAAGGATGGCATTGATCAGACTAGATTTTCCGACATTTGGACGACCAATCAAGCTGAACTTGATGACATCTGGATTTTCTGGCTCTCGATCCGTCGGAAGGTTTTCAACGATGGCATCCAAGACATCACCTGTACCAATCCCGTGTACAGATGACACTGGCAAGGGTTCTCCTAAGCCAAGAGCGTAGAAATCATAGATGTCAGTTCGCATCTCTGGATTATCCACTTTATTGACTGCTAAAATGACTGGTTTATGGGTCTTGTAGAGCATCCGAGCGACATACTCATCTGCATCGGTAATCCCTTCTTTTCCAGATACGACAAAGACAATGACGTCTGCTTCATCCATGGCAATCTCCGCTTGGTGCTTGATTTGCTCCATGAAAGGTGCGTCCACGTCATCAATCCCGCCAGTATCAATAATACTAAATTGGTGGTTGAGCCACTCAGCCGTTGCATAAATACGGTCCCGAGTAACCCCTTCGACATCCTCGACAATGGAAATCCGCTCACCGGCAATCCGGTTAAAGAGCGTTGATTTCCCGACGTTGGGACGTCCTACAATGGCAACAGTAGGTAAAGCCATGGTGTCCTCTTTTCTCTTATTTTTCTAGTTGGTGCTTCTTTAATAATTCTGCCGTAGCAGCTGGTTCTTCCTGTCCAAATTGGGCAGCCAAACGTTGGCTCCAAGTATCCGTTGCCCGTGCCCCAGCATAGGCAGTCTGTACTCGATCAAAGGCTTCAATCACTTCAGGAGTCTGCTCCTGGTAACTTTCTTTGAAGACAACAGCTTCCAAAGGAAGGCGGGGCTTCACAGGATGGTTCTGATTTGGCACTCCTAAAGCCATCCCAAAGACAGGATAGGTGTAGTCTGGTAAGTTAAATAGTTTCGCCACTTCAGCTGCTTCATACCGAACCAAACCAATAATGACTCCTCCGTAGCCTAGACTTTCAGCAGCCAGCAAGGTATTCTGACCAGCCAAGGCCGCATCTACAGAAGTAATCAATAAATTATCTGGTCCTTCTGGATGGAATTGATCCGTATGCATCCGAACCCCTTTTTCAGCTCGGTTGAGATCTCCTACAAAAAGTAAGAAAACAGAGCATTGACGAATAGCTTCCTGAGGGACGAATTGATAGAGCGCCTCTTTCTTTTCCTGGCTTCTCACTAAGATAATGGAGTAAGACTGGAAGTTCTTCCAAGAGGAAGCCATCTGTCCAGCTGTTAGGATCTCCTGAAGATCTTCCTCCTTGATATCCTCCTCTTTAAAGCGACGGACAGAGGAATGAGATTTCATCAAATCAATAACAGTATTCATCGGCGGTTTTCTCCTTCTAGGCGGACTTCTTTAGCCAGGAACTTGATTCGCTCCATAACACGTTTGGCTTGCCAAGTCTCATCTCCATTCCGAGATGTAGCAAAATGACGTTCCAAATCTTCAAAGTTGAAATTGGAGGTAAAGAAGGTTGGAAGAATCTCCTGCATCCGGTGTTGCAAAATCACTTGCAAGACTTCATCCCGAACCCACGGTGACATTTGCTCTGCCCCAATATCATCAAGGATCAAAATTTCAGCTTTCTTAACCTGATCCAGCATCTCTTTGACTTGGCCTGTGTTGATGGCATTTTTGACATCAATAACAAAGCTTGGGAAATGCAAGAGGGTTGAAGAAGCCTGCCGTTTTTCGGATAAGTCATGAGCAAGGGCTGCCATCATATAGCTTTTCCCTACTCCAAAATCTCCATATAGAAAAATTCCTTTACGGGCTTGAGGATAGGAAGCAACAAAATTGGCTAACTCTTCAAAGGCCCCAAAACGTCCACGATCATCCAAGTCCACTTTGGCTAAGGAAGCTTCCTTCAAAGTGCTTGGTAAGTTGATTAGTTGCAAGCGTTTATTGATGGCTGCTTGTTTGCGCCTCAATCAGCTCAGGTGTCTCCTCATAGGAAACATCCGCATAACCCTCATTCATTACTAAAACAGGCTTATACCCTCTTGCAATATAATCTGCATCGCCAAGGACAAAGCGATTACGCTCACTGATGTATTGATTAAATTTTGAAATGCTGCGACGGATTTCTGCATCCGATAAGGCTTCCTTTTCAATAAAAGCTGCAATCTCAGGTTCGGTGAGAATTTGAGCCACCAATTCTTCATAATTGAACTGTTGTGATCGATTCATCTGGGACATGGTTTTCCCTACGCTCTCCATTTACTCCCCTCCTTGATCTAATTTCTCGAGCAAGGCTCGTTTTTGTTGTTCCAGGTCAGCTTGTTCTTCCTGGCTAGTCTGGTTTGTATAGTTAGGTTGACTCCATTTAGGGACATTGGTTTTCCCTGTTGCTTGCTTCTCTTTTGTTTTTTTCGTACTTGGTTCTTGTCGTTGACGAATCTTCAAAACGGCTTCTTCAGCAGTTTTTATCCCCTGGTAAGCAAAGTCATTTCCAACTTTTAAGGCATACTTGTCATTAAGATTTGCGGAAGCAACTTTGTTAAAGGTCAACAGCAAGATTACATTTATGACTTCATCTAAGAGTCCTAACTTGGCCAAATCAGAAATTGCTTTGCGCTCTGATTGTGTCACTACAGCCTTGCGAGCTTGTTTGATTTCTGCTAAAAATTGAAGACTGGTCTTATTTTTAGCTTCCCGAATAATGATTCTTTCCTGCGGAGTGAACTCATCCTTGCCTTTTTCTTGTGGTTGTTGGATCAACTTTTGTCTCATACGCTTAGTTGAAATGACAAAATTAGTTGCCGTTTCTTTCGCTAAGAGGTAGGTCTCATACCAGGTCCAATTCTTTTCTTCCGTAATGGCATAGAGCACCAAGAGGTCTTCGCTTTCATTGGCAAAACGAAGCCCATCTCGAGCCATCAATTGTTTAAAGTGATCTAAACTAAAAGCTGGTGATGTAGGCTGAGCAATAGAAATACCTTCAATCCCAAAGATACTTGCAAAAGCGACCTTTCGTTTTTGACCCTCTGGTTTTTCAGGAAGTAAGTCTGCTACTGCTTGATCGCCAATTTTTTTCTTTAATAAGGTTTTGTATACAGGATTCGCTAAAAATAGAAAAGCTTCTAACGGAGATAAGAGACGAATCTGAATCTCCTCATGCGTCTCAAAAACCTCTAGCAAGTCCATGGCTATCAGTCGATCCAGACTATCAAGGAAAGGGGCAAAACCAAGATCCAGGTGGTTTAGAATGGTCGCAATCAGCCGTTTTTCCTGTCCTTGATCATAGAGACTCATTAAAAAGCTGTACAACTGGCTAGCTTGACCTCCTAGAATGGGAGCATATAGATACATAAAGGAGGCTCCCAGAGGGGCAACGTGATTATTCTTTAAGAAAGAAAATGAAGTATTAGGCTTCATCTATTTTTCCTTTTTCTTCTTTGTTCCTTTGGTGATTTGCTTTAACAAGCTTTCTAACTCACCAACATCTTTAAAACTACGATAGACGCTCGCAAAGCGAACATAGGTAATTTCATCTAATTCTGCTAACTCATCCATAACAAGGGAGCCAATATAGTCGCTATTGATTTCATTTTCACTTTGACTACGAATCTTTTGTTCAATCCGACTAACAATAGACTCGATCTCATCGCTTGAAACTGGTCGTTTTTGAGCAGAACGAATAATTCCATTAAAGATTTTATCCCTGGAAAATTGCTCCCGGGTGCCATCTTTTTTTACCACGACCAGAGTACGCTCCTCCACTCGTTCATAGGTTGTGAAGCGATGATGACATTCGTCACATTCTCTTCTTCGGCGGATGGTTTTCCCATCTTCAGCCTGACGACTATCTACAACACTCGATTTATTACCGCCACATTTTGGACACCGCATGAACACCCTCCCCTTAATGTTTCTTAATACTTTATTCTATCATATTTAGGGGCAAAGTGAAAGCAAGCAAAATAAAGAAAATCCCTAGCCAAATAACTGGCTAAGGGATTCATCCTTATGAAAGATGTAAAACAGCAGTTAGACCATAGTGATCACTAACGAGAGGTTGCGTCGAACCATCAAATACGACCTCTAAGCTCTCAATTTGCCATTCTTTTGAAGCAAAAACATAGTCAATTCGCAAAGGAACTTGGTTATCATCCCAGCCATCGATACCTGGGCCAACTGTATAGGTTCCCTTGGTATGACGGGCTTCAATAAAGCTATCCTGTAACTCTAAAGAACTATCTAAAATGGCTTCATAGCCTTCTTGACCTGCAGGGTTATTAAAATCACCTGCTAAAATCAAGGGTTTCTTTATCTGAGAAAGATGCTTCTCCAATCGTGCCCATTCATTTTGGAAACCTTTGTCCCACCAAGATAAGTGTACGCTAGCAACGACGATTTCTTTCCCATCTACATGCGTTTCTGCGATGGCAATACGCCGTGTATGGTAGTCTGCAGGATCATCTACATCTGATACCAAAAGTTCACTTGCGTGGATCGGACTACGAGAAAGGATAGCAACTCCTTCATGATAGCGATCGTAGCCAATATGATTATAAGCCCAAGTCCAATGATAAGTCAAACCAGCTTCTTCTAATTTTTCAACTAAACAGCGAACATAGTGGTCTTGGTGGATTGGCTCCGCAGAAGGAGTGGGGTGATAAAGATCATTAACAGGAGCCAGTGGGCTCTGAATTTCCTGATTGATTTCTTGAAAGCAAATGATATCATATTGCTTGTCCAAAATATCCTTTGCCAAATCCTCAAATTTCTGTTGGGTATTTTCCTCCATCCAACTATGGGTGTTTAAGGTCAAAAATTTCATGACAATACTCTCCTAAGAGAGAATTCCCTGCGTCAGAAAGACACAAGGAACTGCTCTTCTATTTTATAATTCAACTTTTGCAACGACAGCATCTGCTGGAAGTTGGCCTGTTTGTATAAGAGTCACTGATTGAATTGCTGTAGCATTTGTGAAGACAACAACCGTAGAAGTAGCACGGCCTGCCTCACGGATAGCATCTAGGTCTGCTTCAACCAAGAGATCTCCTGCTGATACAGTTTGACCTTCTTCAACTTTAACCTCGAATGGTTTACCTTCTAGACTAACCGTATCAAGACCGATATGGACAAGAACTTCAAGTCCAGATTCTGTTACTAAACCAAGCGCATGTTTGGTAGGGAAGACGCTTGTCACCTTACCAGCTACTGGCGAAACAATCTGACCGTTTGCGGGTTCAACTGCAAATCCATCACCCATCATCTTTGTGAGAAAACAGGATCTTGAACCTTTTCTAATTCAATAACTTCTCCTTCTGCCACTGAGTGAACTTCTTCTGTTACACCCTTAAAGCTTGTTTCTACTTGTTGGGAACTTGCTTTTTGGCTTGGAAGAGTTTCTGGAATTACTTCTCCAGAGTCTAACAAATCTTGGATATCAGATTTCAAAACATCTGCTTTAGGACCGTAAATCGCTTGGACCCCTTGTCCTTTCATGACAAGTCCCATAGCTCCTTCAGCCTTCCATTGTTCTTCTGTACCAACTTTTTCAGCATCTTTAACAGTGACACGAAGACGAGTCATACATGCGTCCACATCGACAATGTTAGCACGTCCACCAAGAAGGTTGATGATGTTAACTGCTTGAGAAGCAGCAGCTACTTTACCTGAACCTGAGGTTTCAGAAGCATCTGCATCTCCTTCTGCTTGTTCATAGTTCCCATTACGTCCTGGAGTTGCGTAGTTAAATTTCTGGATCATGAAGTTTGCAATGAAGTACATGATCACAGCAAAGAGAATCGTTACCCAAATGAAGTTAAAGATGTCCATACCAAGACCAGCTTTAATGGTCAATGGTGTACGAGTCAAGAACTCAATAGATCCAAATGAATGGACACGGAGATTGACGATATCTGCCATCGCGAAGGCTGCACCTTGTACCACTGCATAAACGAGGTAAAGAGGCATTGCTACGAACATAAACATGTACTCGATTGGTTCTGTAACCCCTGTGAGGAAGGTTGCAAGAGCAGTCGCAATCATCATCCCTTTGTATTTGTGTTTCTTATCAGCATCCACATTGCGGTAGATAGCAAGAGCAACCCCCATCAAGATACCAAATGAACCAATCATTTGTCCTACTTTGAAACGAGCAGGTGTGATAGTATCCAACAAGTGTTGGTAAGTAGCAGGGTCAGAAACTTTTGTATTTCCTAAGTCTGTTACCCAAGCCAACCAAAGTGGATCTTGACCAAATACGGTTGATCCTTTTGAGATACCAGAAAGCACTTCATAGGTACCACCCAATTGTGTATAGTTGATTGGAATGGTCAACATGTGGTGAAGACCGAATGGAAGCAAGAGACGTTCCAAAGTACCAAAGGCAAATGGGGCTAAGATTGGAGCAGTCTCTTTTGAGTTAGCAATCCAAATACCAAAGTTGTTAATTCCTGTTTGGACTACTGGCCATAAGAATGACAAGATAAGAGCCACAATTACAGAACGAAGGATAACGACAAATGGAACAAACCGTTTCCCGTTAAAGAATGATAGAGCATCTGGTAACTTGCGGTAGTTGTAGTATTTGTTAAAGGCTGTCGCCCCTACAAAACCGGCAATAATCCCAACGAAAACTCCCATATTCAAGGCAGGTGACTCTAAAACACTAGTAAAGTAATCAGCAACCTTGATAGATCCACCAAGAAGTGTCTTCACCTTCGCTTCTGGATCTTTCAGCATATCTCCTGTTACACCGAATATTACACCAGTGATGCGGTTGATCAAGATAAAGGATAGACCTGCCGCAAAGGCACCACCCGCACGTTCTTTTGCCCAGCTACCACCGATAGCCAAAGCAAAGAGAATGTGAAGATTAACGATAACTCCCCAACCGATCTGTTCAAGAACACCACCGGTAGTTACCAAGAAACCAAGTTCTGGATTAATCATTGCAATGGTTTTACCAAGACTGATCATCAGACCTGCCGCCGGCATAACTGCAATGACCACCATCAACGCTTTACCGAATTTTTGCCAAAATTCGAAGCTGAATAGACTTTTGAATGATTGTTTATTCATCATTCGACCTCCTTATAATGTTTGAAATGCTTGCGTGAGAAAACGTTTGCATATTTCGCCTTCTATTATACCACTTTTATTTCATTTGTAAACCCCTTTCATGAATATTTTTGATTTAAATAGTCTATTTTAAGTTCCTTCTACATGGAGATAGGCACAGCAAACGATTGCTGAAATACCTTGACTATAGCCATTAGTATCCGGTCGAAACTCCTTCGAATCATCTACATTTTTAGAAAAAAATCTCCTCCGATCCTACTGATCAAAGGAGATTCTATTTATTCTTGCATTTGGTAGCCTACCCCACGAACAGTCTTTATATAGCTCTTCTGTCCTGGCAGATCGATCTTCCCACGAAGATAGCGAATATAAACGTCTACGATATTTGTTTCAGCTGTACTTTCATACTTCCACACCCGCTCCAAGAGTTGCTCCCGACTGAGAACATGTTTGCTTCCCATCAGGGTCGCTAACAAGTCATACTCTCGACGTGTCAGGGCAATGACTTCTTCTCCTCGATAAACGGTGTGATTTTCCACATCAATTCGAAGATTTCGGTAGGAAGTGGGCACCTTCATCTGATTGCAATGTTGATCAATAAAATCACGACCTCTAAAGATAGCTGTTATCTGATCTACCAAATCACTAATGATAAATGGTTTCACCGAATAGGAAACAGCAAAGCGTTGGATGCTATCCAGGTGCTCAGAAATTTTCTCCCGGCTATCCAAAACAATCAGAACGGCTGCAGGTCGAATCGCACTAAGCCGTTGAGCAAAGTCTTGACCCGTCATATCCTCTAATTCATAATTGAGAAGAATTAGATCATATTCTGTAGCTTGCAGTAGCTTTAAGGCTGACTCCCCTTCTTCAACTAGCTCAACTACATAGCCAGCCTTTTGAAGCTCCATATCAATGAAACGCGCTAAATTTTTTTCGTTTTCTACTAATAATATCCGCTTTACCATACAATCAATTATTTTTCGTCGTACCAAGAATAGTGGAAGGTACCTTCTTTATCCTTACGTTGATATGTGTGAGCACCAAAGTAGTCACGTTGCGCTTGGATCAAGTTCGCTGGAAGATCTGCTGAACGGTAGCTATCAAAGTAAGTGATGGCTGCTGAGAATGTTGGTACAGGTACACCAGCTTGAACTGCAAGAGCTACAATATCACGAACAGATTGTTGGTACTTAGCAGTGACATCCAAGAAGTACTCATCCAAAGAAGGTTAGCAAGATCTGCATCACGGTTGTATGCATCTGTAATCTTTTGCAAGAAACGAGAACGGATGATACATCCATCGCGCCAGATAGATGCGATATCTGCAAATGGCAAGTTCCAATTATTCTCTTTAGAAGCGACGCGCAATTGCGCAAAACCTTGTGCGTAAGAAATGATTTTTGAGAAGTAAAGGGCTTGACGGATCTTTTCAATCAACTCAGCCTTATCACCTTCAAATTTGAAAGTAGCTGGTTTTGGAAGCACCTTGCTTGCATGTACACGTTCTTCTTTGTATGTAGAGATGTAACGTGCAAATACCGACTCAGTGATGAGGGATAATGGCACACCAAGGTCAAGCGCTGATTGGCTAGTCCATTTACCAGTTCCCTTGTTTCCTGCAGCATCCAAGATGTAGTCAACGATTGGGCCATCTTGTCCCTCGTCGTCTTTGCGTCCAAGGATATCAGCAGTGATTTCGATCAAGTAGCTGTCCAATTCACCCTTGTTCCACTCAGTGAAGATTTCAGCCATGTCTTGAGCTGAAAGGCCAAGCAAGTGTTGCATCAAATCATAGCTTTCAGCGATCAATTGCATGTCTCCATACTCAATCCCGTTGTGGACCATTTTCACATAGTGACCTGCTCCATCAGGACCGATGTAAGTCACACATGGTTTTCCATCTTCTGGTGCTTTTGCAGAGATTTCTTCAAGAACATCTGCTACCAATTCATAAGCTTCTTTTTGTCCACCAGGCATGATAGAAGGACCTTCAAGGGCACCTTTTTCACCACCAGAGACACCTGTACCGATGAAGTTGATCCCTGAGTTCGCCAACTCTTCGTTACGACGGATAGTATCTTTGTAGAACGTGTTTCCGCCATCAATCAAAATGTCACCTTTGTCCAAATGTGGAAGAAGGGCCTGGATGGTTGCGTCTGTACCAGGTCCTGCTTGAACCATGAGCATGATACGACGTGGTTTTTCGATAGAGTTTACGAAACTTTCGATATCGTAGCTTGGTACAAAGTTCTTTTCAGGATGGCAAGCAACAACATCTTCTGTTTTTTCTTTACTACGGTTATAAATAGCAACTGTATAGCCTCGAGATTCGATATTAAGGGCAAGGTTACGACCCATTACGGCCATACCAACAACACCAAAGTTAGCTTTTGTCATGTGACACTCCTCTTTATAGTTTGCCTATATTCTACCATTTTTTAACCTTAAAAGAAAGCAGAAAATAGCTGTCCTGCTCCTCCAAGAAGAGAATGAGGAGACAATTTCTTTGATGTAAAAAACAAAAGTGCCTGAGAAACAGTTCCCAGACACTTCCTGTTGATTCATTAATTTTCTTTAGAAGCTATTTCAGATGCTTCAATGACAGGTTGTTCTCCTTCTTTGAGTTTATTAACTGTCATATTGACTCCAAGAGCTCCAGCTAGCAATTGACGAATATCGAATCCAGCTCCCTGAGAAACTTGGTCGATACTTTGCATGATATCACCCACCATCTTAGAGGCGTTTCCGTCACCATACATAGTGATTTATCCACCTTGGTCAATGGCTCAGCCACTGCACGCGCAATTTCAGGCAACTTGTCCACCACCATTTCGGTAATGGCTGCTTCTTGCATTTTCTTCATCGCTTCTGCCTTTTGGTCCAAACCTTTGGCTTCGGCTTCTAGTTTCAAGCGAATGGCTTCAGCTTCGGCACGACCTTTGGCTTCAATAGCTTCGGCCTCTTGCAATTGAGCAAATTTCTCTGCTTCTGCTTGGGCTTTCCGAGCTTCGGCTTCTTTTTGAGTTTCGAAGAGTTCAGCTTCGGCCTTGCGTTGGCGTTCAATCAATTCAGCTTCCGCTGCTTGTTGACGCGCATACTTTTCAGCTTCGGCTTGCTTACGGATGTTGGCATCCAATTCTTGCTCACGAACCTTAACTTCGCGTTCCTTAACTTCCGCTTCTTTCTCTTGTTTCATGATGTTGGCTTCAGCTGCCACGCGCTCTTGTTCACGACGTTGCACTTCTGCCTCAATCCCTTTCGCAGCATCTGCCTTGGCTTGAGCAATATCTGCTTCTTGTTTAAGGGCTGCTTGTTTGAGTTTCAACTCATTTTGTTTTTGCGCGATTTCAAGGTCGGCTGCGACGCGTTTGTCGTTGGCTAGCTTATCTTGTTCCGCTTCTACTTCTTTGCGTTCGCGTTCTGCTTTGGCTTTAGCAATCAAGGCATCCTTCTTGATAGTTTCAACATTTTCGATACCAAGGTTATCAATGACTCCCCCTTCATCAGAGAAGGATTGAACCGTAAAGGCGATGACTTCAAGCCCCATTTTAGCCAAATCTGGCGCTACGTTGTCTTGCACCTTTGAAGCAAACTCTTGACGGTCGTTGACCATCTTACGGAGCTCCATCTGACCAATCACTTCCCGCAAGTTTCCTTCCAAGACATCTTGGACAGAATTGGAAATATCTGTCGTATTCCAGTTCAAGAAGTTCTCTGCAGCACGCGCTATCATCTCATCGGTTGTACCGATTTTTAATTTAACAGCTGCATCGGCACGGACGTTAATGAAGTCCAGTGTTGGGACTGCTTCAGATGTCCGAACATCTGTCGAAAATTGCTCAATATCAAGATAAGAGCGCTGTTCGACAAAAGGAATCATAAAACCAGCTTTACCACGTAAATGACGTTGCTTTCGAAGACCTGTAATGACAACGACTTCATTTGGTTTAGCATTCACATAGCCTTTAACAAGCAAAATCAGAATAATAACTGCAACTATTAGGCCAGTTATCAACCAACCTGGAATAAAAAATGTATCCATTCTAATCTCCTTTTGAGGGAATTTCCCTCACTTATTTTGGTTAAATATAGTATATCAAAAGATATGGAAAGTTCAAGTCAGAACCTAAGAGAAGCTTTATAGCCAGCTTATTCTTCATCAAATAATCCTTGAAGCCCGGCAAAAGGACTATTTTCTTCTTTCTTAAGAGCTTGAGCTTCCTGGTACTCTTCTTCTGTCATGATTTTCCAATCATTGCCTTCGATAAAGCCTTGCCCGGCCTCTTCTTCTGGTGTAAGAACTTTAAGGGGAATATTGAGAAGGATATTGTCTTCCACGCTCTCACTCAGGTCAATCTTGCCCCCTTCAATGGGAAGGATCAAATCTTCCTCCAAGGCCTCAATATCGGCCTCTGACTGCACATCCTCCGCAAATACTTCAGTTACAGGATGACTTTCTTTGATCTCAACAGGTTCCATGCTTCGACTAGAAGCAAGGACGATGGTGTAGGTCAATTGGTAATCCAAGACATAGAGACCTGTATCGTAAGTTACTCGACCTGTCGCTTTGACATCTTTTAAATCAAGAATTTCTGGATTACGCTTTTGCAATTTCTTTAGCAAATCCAACTCTTGATCAAAAGCTAGTCCTTCAGGGTTTTTACGGATTTCTTGTGTGTATAAGTTCATTCTTTTGTCCTCAAATCTTCTAGATACTATTAGTATATCATGAAGCTGTCCCTTCAACCAAGAAGTCTCCTCAAAAATTTGTTATAATCATGAAAAAAGACAAAGGAAATCTGATGGCAAGAGTTTACGATTTATCATTTTCAACTGTATATACAGCTTTAGTCCAAAAAGTCTTACGAAAGGGTGGAAAAGAGACCAGCCTTGACCAAATTACCTCGCGATTAACAGGCTATTCTCTGGCGGAACTGCAAGAATGGAAAAAGCGTGACGGAAGCTACGGAGATTTCTTTCGCCAAGCTCCCGCCTATCACCCCAATCGAACACTGATTACTGGGAAAGTTTGTGGCGTTCAAATTGAAACGATTCAGGATCCTTTGATGCAGGAAATTCGTCGATTAAATCGTCTGGTCAATTGGTTAAGCAAGGGGAAGACTGTTGAGCAATTGGTTGAAAAATACCGGCTAAAAGAGGAGAAGGCATGAAAGAAATCGGAGCAGTTTTTCGACAAATACGTGAAAGTCGCCACATCTCTTTAGAGGAGGCTACAGGGGGAGAATTTTCACGCTCCATGCTGTCGCGATTCGAAAGAGGAGAAAACGATCTGACGACCCAACGGTTTTTTCAGGCCCTTCAACAGATCAAAACCAGTCTCAGTGAGTTTTCCCATCTAGCAGAAATCGACCAGCACTCTTTTATCCCCAAATTGTTGAAAGAGCACTATGAAAACATGAGCTTGGAACACGACCAAGCCCTGTACCAAAGCTACCAGCAAGCCTACCAGAAGCATCATAAAAAAGAAGACTTCTTAGCTAGCATTATTCTCAAGGCCCAAATGCTTGGCAACTATCCTGAGGTAGAGTTAACTGCTAACCAAGAGGAACTAGATTTCCTCTATGACTACCTCTTCTCTGTCATGATCTGGGGAAATTTTGAATTAAGCCTATTTTCACTGACCTCTCCTCTTTTCTCTAGTCAGCTCTATCGGCAGTATACAGAGGAGTTGGTCCAGCGGGAGGACTTCAAGCTTCTCCTAGACTCTTCTCTTCCTGCCCTCAACTCTATTTTTCTCAATGGCTTTTTTCTGGCCATTAGTTCAAATGAATTTGAAGATGCGACCTATTTTGATCAGCTGATCAAGGACCACTTTTACTCCGAAAACGAAGCCTACCTTCGGACGGTTTATCTCTATGCCAAAGGGGAATTCCTTTATCGAAAGGGAGAAAAAGAAACTGGTCTTGAAAAGATGGAACAGGCCATCCAGGTCCTCTCTATTCTGGATTGTAAGGTCAGTGCCAACTACTACAAACAGGGCATGCAAGAACTCCTCAAGGAATCCTGAAAAGAGAGTGGGACAGAAATCGGTAATTCGTTAGAATTCGATTTCGTCGTCCCACCTCCGCACAGTTGAGTAGGGCTGTATAAGCTGATGAAATCAGCATAATAGAGCCCACTCAACCACTGCGTCTTGCTCGACAATCCAAAAACAATTGAGAGGCTAGGACTTTTGTCCCAGCCTCTTTTTGTTGAAAATATGCAACTTTTTGTTTTCCATATTTTTGAGGTCTACAATAGGATCATCAAGAAAAGAAAGAGGTCCCAGCATGATAAGCAGACTAAAGAATCGTCTCCTTCATTATTTCCTTAAACAGACTAGTTTTTATGTTAAAGAGGAAAAATTAGAACTGACGGAAGAAGAGAAACTCTCTCTTCTCAAGCAGGCCTTGCAACATTTAGGAGAAGTTATTTTAACTGCTAAGCATAAGGAGGAACGCTCATGAAACTCTTGATCCGTAATAAAATTTTTGCCTTACTCAGCCTTTCACGTTTTTTGAATACCATTGGTGCTGCGATTTACAACCTTGTCTTTGTGGTCTTCGCGGCTAGTATGCCTCACCCTAGTCTGGCAGTTGGGATCGCCAATCTCATTGTTTTTATCCCAAGTCTTTTCACCATTTTCATTGGAATGAAGGCCGATCACACCGCTAAAAAAGCTGACTGGCTGATCCGAATGGGCTTTCTGCAAGCTATCCTTTTCGTCATCATTGCACTGATGACGAAGATTCCGGGTTACCTGGCCTTTTCAATCGTTTGCTTCCTGAATATTGTATCAGATTGTTTAAGTGATTATCGCGGGGGGCTGCAACTTCCCATTATGCAGAAGAACATCCCTAGCGAGGATCTGATGGAAGCCTATTCCTTCAATCAACTGCTTAGTATGGTTTGTTCCATTTCAGGTCAAGCGCTGGGAGTTTGGCTTTTAGCTATCAGTCACTATAACTTTGCACTTGTTGCTTCGATCAATGCCCTGACATTTCTCCTGTCTTCCACTTGTCTTTTCATCCGACGAAGTCAACTAACCCACGAACCGATTCAAGTGGATGCTCGTCAGAAAGTTTCTTTCCTTCAAGAATGTCGAGACATCTATCGCAATGTCACCACAATCTTTGCAGACGAAGAAGTTCACAACTTTGAAAAACTTCTCCTATCCTTAATTTTCATCAATGCTTTGGGAGGATCCATCTCCGGCATCTATAATTTGCAACTGCTTCACTCCCCCTTCTTTCATTTGAGCTTTAGCCAATCGCTCTTGATCCTAGAAGCAGTGACTATTTTAAGCATGGTCTGGGCTAGCCTGACACCTCATGATTATTTTTCCAAACAAACCCTCCACCATACTCTACTGTGGATAGCAGGTGGTCTGACCATGCTTGGCCTCACAAATATTCTGGTCCACTGGGATATCCTTTCCCTTCTACTCATCACTTTTCTTGGTTATCTTGTTGCAAAAATCAACCCAAAAGTTTCTAGTCTTTTAATGAGCAAACTGCCAGCTGAGAAATTAGCCTCTACCTCTAGCTTTTTGGGTCTGATGGTAAGCTTTGCCATGCCTCTTGGAACAGCCCTTTTTTCTGGCCTCGCTATCTGGAGCCTTCCTATTGCCTGGGGGATGTTTGCCATTCTCGGTTTCGGCACCGTCCTCTTGTCTAGCAAATAAAGAGGCTGGGACAAAAGTCCTAGCCTCTAAATTGTCTTTTGATTGTCGAGCAAGACGCAGTGGTTGAGTGGACTCTACTACGCTGATTTCATCAGCTTTTATAGCCCTACTCAACTGTGCGGAGGTGGGACGACGAAATCGAATTCTAACGAATTACCGATTTCTGTCCCACTCTCACTTTACATTCTTCTTAGTCTTTCCACCCGCTCGGCAATGGGTGGGTGGGTATAAAAGAGCTTTTGAAAGCCTGATTCCTTTTTGGGATCGTTGATAAAGAGAGCACTACTGGCACTATCGACTTCTCGCTGCATGGGTGCACTATGATCCAGTTTCAAAAGAGCATTAATCATCCCTTGAGGATTCCGTGTCAATTCGACACTTGAAGCATCCGCTAAAAACTCCCGTTGACGAGAAATGGCTAACTGTACCAAGGTCGCCGCTAATGGAGCTAATACGATGGCAATCAAGGAAAGGATTAGAATGATAATTTCTAAACCACTGCCCCCTTCTCGATCATCATCTCGTCTACGGCCACCGCCCCACCACATCATCCGGCCTCCGATACTAGAGAGCATCGTGATGGCGCTGGCAAGAGCAACTGCAATGGTGGAGATGCGGATATCGTAATTGCGAATATGGCTAACTTCGTGTCCAATAACTCCCTCCCAATTCCTCTCGATTCATCACAGCTAGAAGACCTGTCGTTGCTGCAACAGCCGCATTTTGAGGATTGGACCCTGTCGCAAATGCATTCATGGACGGATCGTCTACAATATAGACACGAGGCATAGGAATCTGAGCCACCATGGCCATGTCTTGGACAACATGGTAAAGTTGAGGAGCTTGATCTTCTGTCACCTCGCGTGCACCATTCATTCGCATCACAACTTCCGTTGATTGAAAAATCATGCTAAAGGCATAGATGCCACCAATAATCAAAGCAAGGATGACGCCACCAAGAGAGGATCCTAACCAGAGGTAGCCGACGGCTGCTCCGATGAGGGCCAAGAGTATGAAAAAAGCAATAAGGAGAATCCAGGTTCTCCTTTTATTGCTTGCAATTTGGTCAAACAGCATATTAGTCTCCTAATCCGCTAAAGTCCACCTTTGGTACTGCTTTTTCTTCTTCAGGCACTTGAAGGAATTCGGCTTGTTTGAAGCCAAACATTCCAGCAATCACATTTGTTGGGAAAGTTTCCAATTTCACATTGTAGTTGCTTGTCACACTGTTGTACAATTGACGGGCATAAGAAATTTTATTTTCTGTATTGGTCAATTCTTCTTGCAATTGCATGAAGTTGGTGTTAGCCTTCAAGTCTGGGTAGTTTTCAGCAACCGCAAAGATGCCTGCAACTTGACGTGAAAGAGCATCACTGGCTGCCATTGCTTCTGCAGGTGAAGATGCTTGAGCTACTTGTTGGCGAAGTTGAGTGACCTTAGCAAGTGTATCTCCTTCGTACTTGGCATACCCTTTAACCGTTTCGATCAAGTTTGGGATCAAGTCATTCCGACGTTTCAATTGTACATCGATTTGACTCCAAGCTTCGCGAGTTTGCATCCGACTTTTCACTAAACCGTTGTAAACTCCTACTACCATCAATACAAGGACCACAAGGATCCCAAGAATAATCCAAATCATTTTATTGAATTCCTTTCATTTCTTTCTACCAGTATATCAAATTTCTCTTATTTTTGTGGTAAAATTATCTTATGAAACCAGAAGAATTTTTATACCCATTTAGCCAATCTCGGCTTCCCATTAACTGATCGACAAAAAGAACAATACGAACGATATTTCGAGCTCCTCGTGGAATGGAATGAGAAAATTAATCTCACCGCTATCACCGAAAAAGACGAGGTCTATCTCAAGCATTTCTATGATTCAATCGCCCCCATCTTGCAGGGGTTGATCGAAAACCAACCCATCCGTCTTTTGGATATCGGAGCTGGTGCTGGCTTTCCAAGCCTTCCAATGAAGATCCTTTTCCCTGAGTTGGATGTGACCATCATTGATTCCCTCAATAAGCGGATCAACTTTCTCCACCTACTAGCTGAAGAGTTAGGCTTGAGCGGGGTTCATTTCTACCATGGACGAGCTGAAGACTTTGCGCAAGATAAGGCCTTCCGTGCCCAATTTGACCTTGTGACTGCTCGTGCCGTTGCTCGGATGCAGGTCCTTTCTGAGCTGACCATTCCTTATTTGAAAGTAGGGGGGCGCCTCCTCGCACTTAAAGCTAGCAATGCTCCAGAAGAGCTGGAGGAAGCCAAAAACGCCCTGAATCTGCTATTTAGCAAGGTTGAAGACAATCTACAGTATGAATTGCCAAATGGGGATCCTCGCTACATTACTGTTGTGGAGAAGAAAAAAGAAACACCCAATAAATACCCAAGAAAAGCAGGTTTGCCCAATAAGCGACCATTATAAGACCAACTCAAAAGAAGCTGACAGTTTGTCAGCTTCTTTTTGACTGAACCAATTGGTTCAACTCTTGCCGTAAGGTATGGTAGTGATGGCGCTCTACATGAACTCCCTTGGTCGCCACAACCTTGCTTGCTAGACGGTTAGCAAAGTTTAAAGCATCCTCCACATCTAGCCCTTGCAAGGATGCTGCTAAAAAGGCTCCCAGATGACTGTCTCCCGCCCCTACGGTATCAAGAACTTTTGTCGGAAATCCGGCCACCTCGTAGAACTTACCATCGTAGGCAAGTGCTCCATTTTCTCCCAAGGTGACGATGACTAACTGCCCCGTTCTTTGGTAGAGCTTCTTAGCCGCGTCAGCAATCTCTTCACAAGCTGAAAAAGCCTTGGCTTCTGCCTCATTAAGATGGAGGATGGGGTGGAGATCATAAATCGCTTCTAGTCGATCCTTGGGAATCAAGAGGCCTCGAGGTCCTGGTGCAAAGATAACTTGGCCTTCAAGTTTTGACACGGATTGAATGAGTTCCATTCCGGTCAGCTCTTCTACTTCAAGGCCACAGAGATAAATAAAGTCATAGCGTTTCTGCTCCAGAGACTGCAACCATTCCTTCTGAAAACCATATTCTACTCCATGATCTGATAAAAAAGTTCGTTCCCCATCCGACTCAATGAAACAATAGCAACAACCATTCGCTCCTGTTACGGAGATTGGGGATTGGATGCCTAACTTCTCTAGTTCTGCCTTGACAAAATCTCCGTAGACACCTGTCCCCACTGGCGAGATGAAGTCAACCTTTTGACCTAAAGCATGAAGAACGGAGACGACATTAAAGGCACACCCTCCAAGTGACCAAGTCTGCTCATGAATATGAGCATCCCCTTCCCGACTTGGTAGACGATCTAGATAGACCATAATATCACAAACAGTGGATCCAATCACTAAGGCTTTCGACATGGGTTTCCCCTCCTATTCTCTATTCTCAACATGAAAAAATAACCAGCACCGGATCTCGTGCTGGTTAGTAAAACTAGTCACCCCGATAGACCGGCTGAGGGCCAAAGGTTTGGGAAACCGGCATGATTTCGATACGATTGACATTGACATGCTTGGGCTGTTGAATGAGCCAAGACACCGTGTTGGCTATATCTTCAGGCTGAATGGCATGGGCATCTCGATAGAGAGCTTCTACTCGTTTTTCATCTCCTTTAAAGCGAACCGCTGAGAATTCAGTCCCTTCACAGAGACCTGGTTCAATATTGGTCACCCGAATCTGCTTTCCAGCTAGGTCAGCGCGCAGATTTAATGAGAACTGTTTGACGAAGGCCTTGGAGGCACCATAAACATTAGCTCCTGGATAAGGCACTGTTCCAGCAGTTGACCCCATATTGATAACATAACCGTCATTTCTTTCCACCATCTGGGGGAGGATTTTACGGATCAAATAGGTCAGACCGATAATGTTGGTCTGAATCATGGTCAACCAATCTACGATCTCTGCTTCATGAGCTGGAGCGAGTCCTAGGGCCAAGCCAGCATTATTCACCAAGACATCAATTCTCTCCCAAGCTTTTGGCAAACTGGCAAGTGCATGATCCACCTGAGAAAGATCCGTCACATCCATTTGCAGTGGGAAAAAGGCTGTGCCTAACTCCTCTTGAAGAGCCGTCAATTTATCTAAGCGTCTAGCTGCACCAATCACCCGATGCCCATCGGCAACTAAGCGACGACAGATGGCTTGTCCAAAACCGGCTGATGCTCCCGTTACTAAAATCGTCTCTGACATATTCTTACCTCCAAGGATTATAGAAGCGGCCTTGGTTTACCCAAATCAAGACTATACTTAAGACTACCATAAAGATTGACCCCAGGATAATCAAGTGATCTCGAGTCGTCATCTCCTGATAGGTGTACCAGGTTCGTTTTTTATTTTTTCCAAAGCGTCGCAATTCCATCGCCGTAGAAATCGTTTCAATCCGCTCTAGAGAACTAAAAATCAAGGGAGAAATCATCTGAAGATTTCCTTTCACCCGCTGGACAAAGTTGGCTTTTTTGGACAACTCCAATCCTCTTGCTTCTTGGGAGAGCTTGATAATCTGGTATTCCTCCTGCACATCTGGAATATAGCGCAGGGTCAAGCTGACTGAATAAGCAATCTTGTAGGACACCCCTATCTGATTGAGACTCGAAGCAAATTGACTAGGATGGGTGGTCATCAAGAAAATAAGAGCCAAAGGAATAGTACAGACATATTTCAAAGTAAGGTTAAAAAGATAAAACAACTCTTGAGCTGTGATACTATAAGCTCCTAAACCATCAAGAAGAACTGTTTTTGCTCCATAGATCTCTACCCCATATTGAGGGGCAAAAAGATAGACCATCAAGACATTGAGAAGGGCAAAGGCCAGGGCAAAACTCAGAATAAAAGAGATGTCTTTCAAACGAATGCCTGAGGTTGCGAATAAGGCGAGGGCACCTAGACCAATGACCAACAACAAGCGAGTATCGTAACTCAACATGGCAGCTAATGATACTAACAATAAGAAAAGGAGCTTGCTAGCGCCTGAGAGGCGATGCAGAAAGCTGGTTCCGGCATGGTAGCCGACTAAGCGATTATTCATGACCTTCCCCTTTCTGATTCATATAAAACTGGGTCAAGGCAAGAGGATCGACACCAAGTCGATTTGCCAAGGCAAAAATGGACGTTTCTTTCAAATTAGCCCGTCTTAAAATTTCTGGTTGGGTCAAGAGCTCTGCCGGTGTCAAATCTGCCAAAATCTGCCCATCCATGACCACAATTGCCCGGTCGGAATAATCCAGCATCAGTTGCATATCATGGGTAATCATGACAATGGTATGTCCCTTTTGCTGGAGTTCATCAAGGAAATCCATAATTTCTGTATAGTTTCGTTGATCCTGGCCTGCCGTCGGTTCATCCAGTACCAAAACCTCAGGCCCCAGTACTAAAATCGAAGCGATGGTCACCCGCTTTTTCTGACCATAAGATAGAGCAGAAATCGGCCACTTACGAAACTCATAGAGACCACAGGTTTTCAAGGCTTGATGGACACGACTTTCAATCTGGTCCTCTGGGACATTTCTCAAGCGAAGACCGAGAGCTACCTCATCAAACACCATGGTCGATGAAATCATCTGGTTAGGATTTGCAGGACATAACCTACTCTCTCTGCTCGCTCCTTGACACTATCACCCTTGATATCCTCTCCCTTTGAGAAATAGGTTCCTTCCGTCTGGATGAAGCCACATATCGCCTTAGCAAGGGTAGATTTTCCAGCCCCATTTTTACCAACAATCGCTAGCCGTTGGCCTTTTGGAACGGTTAAAGAAAGATCTTTAAGAATAGGCTGGCCTTCTCGATAGGCAAAATTCAAATGACCAAGCTCTAAAATTGCTTCTGCCTCTGCACCTTTTTCAAAATGTGGAGTTGGAATTTCCACTGATAAATCTTCAAGTGGTATTTTTTCAACGTTGTCCAAATTCGGTAGCTTGCTGATATCCTGGCCTAACTGGCGAAGAGTTGTTAAATAGAGGGGCTCCCGAATCCCATTTTCAGCCAGCAGAGTCGTTCTCAACAACTCATCTGGCTCCCCATTAAAGAGGACTTGCCCTTGATTGATTAAGATGACCCGATCAATGGGACGATAGAGCACATCCTCCAAACGATGTTCGATGATAATGGTTGTTGTCCCTTGCTCTTCATGAATTTGATCGATTAGATCAATGATATCCTGACCCGACTTGGGATCTAGATTAGCCAGTGGCTCATCAAAGAGCAGGATCGGACTTTCGTCGATCAGGACGCCAGCTAAGCTCACCCGCTGTTTTTGCCCACCGGATAAATCTTGAGGCCGATGGTCCAAGAGCTTGCTCAAGTCCAAGCGCTCTGCCCAGGTGTGAACCCGAGATTTCATACTTTCCAGCTCCACCATATCGTTTTCAAGAGCAAAAGCCAAGTCTTCTGCTACACTAAGACCGATAAACTGGCCATCCGTATCCTGTAAAACCGTACTGACCAAGTGAGATTTTTCATAAATACTATGATCAAAGGCTTCTGTCCCCTGAATGAGAAATTGCCCACTGCTGGTTCCCTTATAGATATTGGGAATAATCCCGTTTAGACACTGACCAATGGTTGACTTACCAGAACCAGATGGTCCCACAATCAGGACCTTTTCCCCCTCGTAGATGGTCAGGTTAATCCCCTTTAAGGTCGGCTCAGACTGAGCCTTATACTGGAAGGAAAAATCCTTCAATTCGATGATTGCTTCTTTCATTTAGTTTGCCTTTTCCCATAAGAGCGCAAATTGCATTGCCAACTCCGCGATTCGGTCCTTACCATCTAAGTCCTCATGACTAGATAAGGTTCGGATATCCCATTTTTCTTCAGAGAGGTGGTCCGCCGCGTAGAAGAAATGGCAGAGTTCAAAGCCCCTAAAAGCTGCTAAGGCCGCCACGGCAGAGCACTCCATATCGACGCAGATGGCTCCTGCTTCCTTTCGACGCTTCATCTTGTCGATGGTTTCCCGATAGGGAGCATCGGTTGTCCACACTTTTCCTGACTGATAAGAAACCTTGTGACTGTCCAGAAAAGCTTGGAAGAGAGGAAGGCTTTCCTTATTTACTTCCACTTCATCACTAGCCGGAAGATAGTGATAGCTAGTCCCTTCGTCTCTAAGAGCTGCTGTTGGAATGATGATGGAGGTCGCCTCAATATCTTGGTCCAAAACCCCACAGGTCCCAAAGAGCACTAGTTTTTCCATCCCAAATTGAATCAAATCCTCTATAATCCCCACACAGGAAGCAGCCCCAACTGGTGCATTAAAGACAGCAATCTCTTGGTCTTCAATCGTAATCCCATAGACAATGACTTCAAAGTTAGCCATGGAAGTTCTCGCAATCACCTCATGTTCATAATTTTCAAGGAGGCGCGCAAAAGTTACTCTGGAAAAGCAAGAGATGACTACTTTGGGAAATCCCTCAATTGGGTCGTGTAGATCTTGTGGATTGATAATCGCCTGTCGGTTGGCATCAAATTCTTCTAACAGCATCTCTTGCTCCTCTTTCATTTATTCTACTTCTAGTCCTCTATTATACCATAAAATCTGCTTCTTTCCTTCTAACAAAGGAGCGAGAAGCCTCACTTGTTCGCCTTTTGTTCTAGGAAACAATACAGCTGTCCTCCAAAAAAAAAATAAAGAGGGAGCACACACCCACTTCGTCAATCGCTGACCTCTTTCCTGATACAAAAATGAAAACCTTAATGACTCCCTCCTCGCTTTCTTGTTTTCAGGCTCGGGAAAAATTCGTTTACAAAACGAGCCTCGCTTTCTCATTTTCGGGCTCAGGAAAAATTCGTTTACAAAACGAATTTTTTCTGCTATACTTCTTAGAAGCAAAGGTTTTTAATGTCATCCTGTGAGGTGACAAAGACACAGAATATGAATAATCTGAGGGCCCTTGCTATGCAAAAAAATCATGGGCTCTTTTTTGGTGCCCAAAAGTGAGGTTATTATGAAAGAAGAATCAACTGTTGATTTGCTCCTGGATGTCGACCAAAGTCCGGCACCCCTAAAAGGAATCTTATTAAGTTTCCAACACGTCTTCGCCATGTTTGGGGCAACCATCCTGGTACCACTCATCTTGGGCATGCCCGTATCCGTTGCCCTCTTTGCATCAGGGGTTGGGACACTGATCTATATGACTTGTACCGGCTTTAAAGTCCCTGTCTACCTCGGCTCTTCCTTCGCCTTCATCACAGCCATGGCTTTGGCAATGAAGGAAATGGGAGGAAAAGTCGATGCAGCCCAAACAGGGGTTATCCTGACCGGTCTGATCTACGTGCTAGTCGCTGCAGGGGTTAAAGTAGCAGGCACTCGCTGGATTGACAAATTGCTTCCTGCCGTTGTCATTGGACCTATGATTATCGTTATTGGTCTTGGACTTGCAGGATCAGCCGTTAAAAACGCTGGTTTTGTCGAAGGGGGAGATTGGAAAAATGCCCTTGTCGCTGTCGTAACCTTCCTGATTGCCGCCTTCATCAACACCAAAGGAAAAGGTTTCTTCAAAATCATTCCTTTCCTCTTTGCCATTATCGGTGGTTATGTCTTCGCAGTCTGCTTGGGCTTAGTGGATTTTAATCCCGTCCTCAAGGCTAACTGGTTTGAAATCCCTGGTTTCTATCTTCCTTTCAATACGGGTGGGGCCTTCAAACAATACAACTTGTATTTTGGACCTGAAACCATTGCCATCTTGCCAATCGCTATCGTAACGATTTCAGAACATATCGGTGACCATACAGTGCTTAGCCAAATCTGTGGCCGTCAATTCTTGAAACAACCAGGACTTCATCGTACCCTCCTTGGTGACGGGATTGCAACTTCTGTATCGGCCTTCCTTGGTGGTCCAGCCAATACCACTTATGGAGAAAACACCGGTGTAATCGGAATGACCCGTATCGCTTCTGTTTCTGTTATCCGAAATGCTGCCTTGATCGCTCTTTCCTTGAGTTTCCTTGGTAAGTTTACTGCCCTCATTTCTACCATTCCAAACTCTGTTCTCGGTGGAATGTCCATCCTTCTCTACGGAGTTATCGCAAGTAACGGTTTGAAAGTCTTGATTAAAGAACGCGTTGACTTCAGCTTAATGCGCAACTTGATTATTGCAAGTGCTATGTTGGTTCTTGGACTTGGTGGAGCAACTCTGAAACTCGGTCCAGTGACCCTCGCAGGAACAGCTCTCTCAGCTATGACAGGAATCATCCTCAACTTAATCTTGCCACATGAATCAAATTAAAAGAAAAAGTTCTCAGAATTGAGAACTTTTTTTATTAGAGTTGGGCTAATTGCAACAAGCGTTCCTTAGACAATTTTTTGATTTCAATTTGATTGGCATCCAACAATTCAAATTCACTTGAGTCCAAAGAACTCAGTAAGGCTTCTAAATTCACAGCTGCCACTGGCTTATAACTCTCTGGGATATCGGGATTTCCAGTAATTTCCACTAAATTCACTTTCCAGTCGATGATTTCATCCATATTCACCTTTTCTACAAACTCCGCAGGTACAAAAGGCACTCGTGGCAAGACAGTATCCGTATCTTCTGTTAGACTGTAACTGCCAATAATACCTCCCGTTTCGTTCTGTCTGTAGAAACGAACTTGACTAAAGAAGGCGGAGCTGTATTGAACCTTTTTAACCACTTGACTGAACTCCTCTAAAGGTTGAGCGGAGTCTAGAATTTTACGAAGGAGCTCACGATCTAAAATCACAGGATGAGCGAAGCCCTGAAGCTGATATTGATGAAGGTCTGGATCTTGTACTAGATTCTGTAGATTCTTCAGCAAATAGTTCTCATAGTCAAAAGAGAAAATAGAGTCTGCGTCATAGCTGGTCCCCAAATTATCGTGAATCTCATTTCCTAACTGGCGAGCTAGGGCACTGAGCCATTCCAAGATGAGTCGCCAATCTTCAAGGGTGGCAAAATCTGCAAGGATGAACTGGTAAGCATGTTCTTGATCCAGATAACGAAGGATGATGGGCAAGCAGCTCTTGCCATAACGGATACACATCATAGCTGGAAAATCTTTGAGAGAGCGACCAAGCATAGCTTCCTCAAAACTGTAAGTAAGAACTCCCTCCACCAAATTTAATACATCTTTAGCTGGCATCACCTTTTGATAGCCAAACATACTCTTTTTATTTCGAATTGAAAACACAACTGACATTTGTTTTCTCCTTTTTTTGTAATCGCTTACCAAATTATAGCACAAATTTTCATGACTTTCCATAGAAAAAAACAGCCAAAAGGCTGTTTTTAACTTATGCAAGAGTTCCATCAAGCGTCTCACCGATAACGGCCAAACGCTCAGCAACCTCTGCTTGTGACAAGTTGTGTTCTTCTACATAGCGATTGCGTGGATGAACACGGCACTCATGTGAGCAACCACGGAGGTACTTGTCTTCGTTTTCTTCTGAAGTCAAGATGCGACGGTTACAGAAAGGATTTCCACAGTTGACATAGCGTTCACATGGTGTTCCATCAAACCAATCTTTTCCGACAACACTTGGATCAACATGGTTAACATCGACAGCAATCCGCTCGTCAAAGACGTACATTTTACCATCCCATAGCTCTCCTTGAACTTCTGGGTCTTTTCCGTAGGTTGCAATTCCGCCATGCAATTGGCCAACATCTTTGTAGCCTTCACGCACCATCCAGCCTGAGAATTTCTCACAGCGAACGCCACCTGTACAGTAAACAACGACACGTTTGTCCATGAATTTCTCTTTGTTATCACGGACCCATTGTGGCAACTCACGGAAGTTGCGGATGTCTGGGCGGATGGCACCGCGGAAATGTCCTAGGTCATACTCATAATCGTTACGAGTATCAAGGACAACGGTATCTTCATCAAGAAGGGCTTCTTTGAACTCTTTTGGAGACAAGTAAGCACCTGTTGTTTCAAGTGGATTAATATCTTCATCGAAGTTCTCATCCTCTAACCCAAGGTGAACGATTTCCTTTTTGTAGCGAACAAACATCTTCTTGAAGGCTTGCTCTTCTTCCTCATCCATCTTGAACCAGAGGTCTTCCATACCCGGAAGGCTGTGAACGTAGTCCATGTATTTTTGCGTCGTTTCGTAATCACCAGAAACGGTTCCGTTGATTCCTTCATCAGCCACTAGGATACGGCCCTTGAGCCCGATTGATTTACAGAAAGCCAAGTGATCAGCCGCAAATTGATCTGCATTTTCGATGGGAACATATTTATAGTAAAGTAAAACACGAATAGGTTTTGCCATAAGATTCTCTTTTCTAAGATTAAATTATCAGAATTTTTCATTCAACCATTCTAGTATACTCTGCCTCCATACGGGATGCAATTAATTTGACTGAAAAATAAAAGCCTGGGGTTCCAGACTTTTATTCAAATTCTTAAATAACTTTATGAGCTCCCCCCTTAGTCCTCCAACTCTGCCTCGATCTTCTTCTGTTTTTTCCGATTGATAAGGGCTAGTGGTTTTTCTAACAGATAAGTTAGAAGGGCAAAGACGAAAATGGCAAGAACAATCTTGAGCAGATACTTGGGAGCGAACATAAAGCTCATCGTTTCTCGCTTCCCAATCACATCTGTCGCAATCACAAATAATGCAAATAAGAAGCCTGAACCAAGACGGCTGAACCAGCTATCTTTTTCTAACATATCTCGAACATCAATCCCTGAACTGATCCTTCTCACAAAGGCATAAGCTCCCATGACAATCAAGAGAATGAGCTCTGGAATATAAGCTACTAGGTCTAAGTCCAGGATACTAGCTTTCACAAAGGTAGAGACTGCAATAAAGCAGGTCATTCCTAGAACAAGTTCCCCTGCAATTTTTCCATCAATCAGCATGGTCCGTTCATCTTTTACAATTGGTTCTTTCTTTTGTTTCATATGTTTCCTCTTTCTATTGTTAAAACTGTTACTCCCAGAACAGTTGATCCAGCGTCTTATCCAAGGTCTTACAAATTGCTAGGCAGAGGCTGAGGGTCGGATTGTACTTCCCTGACTCGATCAGGCCAATGGTCTGACGCGTCACCCCGATGGCATCTGCAAGATCCCCCTGGGTCATATCATGCTCGACCCGGGCCATTTTTAATTTGAGATTTTTCGCCACATGCTTTTCCTTTCTTGTTTTTATAGCTCTATTATACACTATATTTTTCTATTTTGCAACATATACCTTACATTTTTGTAAAAAAATATTTTTGATAAACAAAAAAGCCTGGTTTCCCAGACTTTCTCTTCTTATTTATGATTAATCTTTAGACAAACTTCCGTCTTTTGTTTGGGTACGAGCATAGGCAATCAAGAGGAGAGAACCTGCAATAGCTACAACTAAAGCATTGACAGAACCTGCTACAACACCTTGTAGGAAGACTTTATTTGGATTATCGTGGTAGATCAAGACATCCCCAACCGGAGCAATTAATCCCCAAATAAGCAAGTTGGCAATGACTTGCACAACGTTAAAGACGATCAATTCTTTCTTGGTCACTTCTCCTTTGAGCTCACCGATTTGTTTGCGGAAGAAACCAACAAAGAGGCCAAACAAGCCACTAGAAATGATCCAAGTCCACCAGAGTCCACCTGACATGGCATCTTTGATGGCATGTCCAATCAAGCCCATCAAGAACCCAACAATCGGACCAAAGATCACACTAAAGAGGGCTTGAAGAGCAAATTGCAACTGAATGTTTGTATTTGGAGCTGGTGCCGGAATTGGAATCATCGCAATGACCACAAAGAGGGCTGCTCCAACCCCGATAGCTACAACATCCTTAATTGAAAAATTGTTTTTGTTTCATTATTTTATCTCCTATTAATTTTCCATTTTTCTAATCTCGATATGCCAAGAAGCCCCAACTCCTACATTATAGGCCTTGGCAAAGGATCCCTGGTTGATGGCAAGGCCAACACGATAGAGGGAATTGATATAGAGGATCGGCTGTCCAATCCGCACATCGGCGAAAGACTTGCCGTAGGTTACTTGGTTTTGGTAAACCAGCATGTCATTGTTATAGATGGTTACTTCAAAGCGTTCCTCAAATTCGGGTTCCAAATGATTAAACTCTTCCCGAGTAATCGAGGTCCAAAGAGAACCAAAGCGCACATCCAAGATGTCAACGGCTCCTTTGACAAGATCGTCCTCCATAACAGTTTCCACCACAGGGATTTCTACAATGTGTTCGACACTGAGTTCTGGACCTACTTCCTCAAAGCTGATATGGCCACTGGCTAACTTAGCTCCTGTATAGGCATAGACATCACGCCCGTGGAAGGTATAAGAAAATTCTGTATTGGCCCGGCGGTTCTTCACCTCTGAAATCTCACGAATGGCAACGATTCCTACATGTTTCTTGATGAAAGAGAGGGTCCCATTATCTGGTGTGACAATGTATTGATTCTTTGCCGTTTTGGCTACAACACTTTTACGTTTGGAGCCAACACCCGGATCAACGACCGATACAAAGGTTGTCCCTTCTGGCCAGTAATCCACCGTCTGAAAGAGGCGGTAACTTCCTTCAAAGATATTATAAGGTGTAATATCATGAGTCAAGTGGTGAATCTTGAGGGTTGGTGATTCCTCTAAAGCTACTCCAATCATAGCTGATACTGCTCCATCCACCAAACCAAAGTCTGACTGAAGAACTAGTAAATTATTGTGCATGTTTCTTCTCCATCATGTTATTTTCTATTTAGTTTTTGACAGACCAAGTATCCAAGAAGATAACCTAGCAGAGCTCCAAGAAGAAGGGTCAGTAAAAACCAGCTCACCGTTCCCATATTCGACGGTACCATAACGTGTTTGATATAATCCATCGACTTCCCACGAGCTAGTAAAGAAGCACGATAACTAGCTGGTTGGAACCACATCATAAGGATAGGCCCTGTCGTCGTAAAGGAAAAGAGGAGGAAAGACACCGCATTGCCTAACTTCGACTGGTAGTGGCCACAGCCTGCGACCAATTCTGCCAAAGCCCTCCAACAAGAGCAGGCAGGAAAGCTCCAGCTCCATGACGAGTGAAAAGGAAAAAAGCACCAATCACAAGAGCAACGACTAGAATGGCTCCTGTTCGTTGAATTTTCTCAACATAGACCTGATAGATCCCTCCACCAACCAGGGCGGAGAAGGCGGGAGCATAAAACATATTTCCTCGATTGTCTACCAGACTTCCAAGTAGGACGCCTAAGCCAATGGCAAGGAAATACAAGCCTGCAAAGGCTGCAACCTGCTTAAACTGATGTTTCTGTATTATTTTCATGTATCTATCCCATCCTTACCGGTGGCTAATTTTCTTGGTCAAGAAATCACCGATAAACTGAATAAAGAAAATCAAAAGCAGAATCAAGAAGGTCGCTAGTAAGGTGACATCATTGTTAAAGCGTTGGTAACCATAAGAAATAGCTACATTTCCTAGACCTCCCGCTCCAATCGCTCCCGCCATAGCTGTTTCACCAACTAAGGAAATGAGGGTGACAGTTGTGACGCGAATCAAATCTGGAAGACCTTCACGAAGATAAACACCAACAATATCCCAGAAGGTCGCTCCACTTGCTTGGGCCGCTTCAATCACACCTCGGTCAAGCTCAGATAAAACGACTTGAACTTGGCGGGCAAAGAAAGGGAAGACAGCTAAAGATAAGGGAACTAAGGCTGCCGTGGGACCAATCCCTGTTCCGACAATCATGCGAGTAAAGGGATTGATCAAGGCTAGCAAGATGATAAAAGGAATCGCACGGAAGATGGAAGTGATTTTATCCAAGATATGGAAAACCAATTTATTCTCGATAATCCCACCAGGTGCTGTCAAGACCAGTAATAAACCTGCAATTAGTCCCAATAAACCACCAATCACAAAAGAGATAAAGGTCATGTAAAGGGTCAGATAAATCGCTGTACCCCATCCAGCTTGGCCACTCCAGCCCATTCGATAAACATTTGGTAGATAGGTTTGAATAAAGTTACTCATGAGTTACTCCCTTCTTTTAAAATTCGAACAGAAACTCCAGCCGCTTGTAGATCCCGTTGCACTGCAGAGAGATTATCTGCCTCTCCGGATAAGATAACAACCAACTCCCCAACAGGGGTATGATCTAGAATCTCAATATTTCCGTGAAGAATATTTGCAGACACTTGGTACTGCTTATAAATATCGTTGATAATAGCAGTATCTGTTACCGAACCAGAATATTTAAAGTGGGCTAAAACAGAATCAGCCGGCAATTTCTTAACAATTTGTTGCTGGTTGATTTTCACCATAGCTTCATCGATTCCTGTTGCAGTTGTGATGAAGTCTTGTGTCAATTCGTTCTTAGGATTAGAGAAGATGTCTAAAACAGAGCCTTCTTCAATCAATTCACCATTTTGCATGACCGCCACCCGATTGGCAATGTCTTTAACGATCTGCATTTCATGGGTAATCAAGACCACTGTCAAGCCCAACTTCTGATTCAGCTCTTGCAGAAGAGCAAGGATTTGTTTGGTCGTTTTTGGATCTAGGGCTGAAGTTGATTCGTCAGAAATCAAAATCTTTGGATCGTTGGCGAGCGCACGCGCAATGGCCACCCGTTGCTTTTGTCCACCTGACAATTGAGCAGGATAGTTGTCCGCCCGATCTGACAGACCAACTAGTTCCAACAACTTGGCTACTTTTTCAGCCTTTTGTTCTTTAGATAAGTTTGAATGCTTGAGAGCGAAAGCCACGTTTTCAGCAGCGGTCATTTGGGCCATTAGATTGAAATGTTGGAAAATCATACCAATGTCTCGGCGTTTTTGGCGTAAAGCCGCAGCATTCAACGTCACCTGGTCTTGATAGATGACATCGCCATCTACAGTGATAGTACCTGCTGACGGTACTTGCAAGAGATTGATGACCCGTACAAGAGTTGATTTACCCGCTCCAGAATAACCAACAATCCCGTAAATATCCCCTTCATTGATATGAATGGTCACATCCTTCACGGCTACAATTTCCCGTTTTTCTGATGAAAGGTAACATCGATATGGTCCAGTTTGATAATTTCTTTACTCATAACTTGTGATTAACTCCTTAATTAATTCAATATGGGTATAGTAGTCTGCAATTTTTACATTCTCATCCCCACCATGATCTCGACTATTGGCATTTCCGATCCCAAAGGCAGCCATTGGAACTTGCAAGGCCTCAAAAACCGTATGCATGGGACCAGTGCCTGCGGTTGTCGGAAGGACACAGACCCCTTCTGGATAAAAGCGTTTAGCCAGATCAATCACATTGAGAATGGAAGGTGCACTCATATCACTCCGATAACTCATTTCCCCTAGTGTATAGACTAGATCAATCTTTTCAAAGCCATTTTTATCCAACTGAGCACGAATCAGTTCTAAGACTTGTTTGGGTTCTAAGCCAGGAACCAACCGAACTTCCATCTTGGCTCGAGCTTCTGCAGGGGAGAATGGTCTTGACTCCTTGACCCTGATAGCCTGTCCCCAAACCTTCAATGTTCATGGCTGGCTCAAAATAAAAACGTTTCAAGAACTCACTTCGTTCCTCTTTCAAGATAGGCAATTGGAGATTATAGATTTCTGTCACATCGTCTGCTGTCTTATTGGCATAACGATTAATCAAGGCCAGTTCCCGCTCGTTAGGCTCCTCAATCAATTCATAGAGGCCATCCACCAGGATCCGACCGTCTTTATCTCGTAGACTCGACAAAGCATTGAGCAGATACCAGGATGCTGAATCCACTACTCCACCATAGCTGGAATGGATATCCACATCTGCACTTTTGACCACCATGTCAAAGGTCACAATCCCCTTGTTTCCACCTGAGATTTCCAGTTCTCCTTGTTGGTTGCGGGTCCCTTGTTCCCAAACTAAGAGATCTGCCCCACGCAAGTGTTTTTTGTGCTTGGCTAGATACTTATCCAGATCCGTTGAGGCAGATTCTTCTGCCCCTTCGATAATGAAGGTAATGTTAACCGGAAGGTCGCCATTTTCACGGATATATTTTCGAATAGCCGTTAACCGTGCAGTAATATGTCCCTTGTCGTCATCTACCCCTCGACCATACATGGTCCCGTAATGGACCGAAAGGGTAAAGGGATCACTCGTCCAAGGTTGGTCACCATCTGCTGGAACTGTATCGTAATGGTTGTAGAAAATGATGGTCTTCGCATCCGGATTAGGTGAAACAAATTTAGCAATGACAAATGGCGCTGTGTAGCTGTCATCCACAGTTACCTTAGCCCCCGCAGCTGTGAAGATTTCTCCCAGGTAGGTTGCTACTTCTTTTAAACCAATCTGCTGGGCAAAGATAGACCGCTTGGAGATGAGGGTCCTCAGGACTTCAAAATAATGCTGCGCGACCTCATCATTTTCAAATTTGCGTATTTGTTCTGTCTCTCTTGGATTGGACATCATTTCCTCCTACTATACACGATAAGAGGTAGAGAAAACCTTCTCCACCTCTCTATTCATCCTCTTGATTACCAAACTGGTTGGTCCATACCGTCTGAAGATTCTTCAATGACTTTCTTCACGTTGTCAGTATGGTAGGCTTTAATAATGGCTTCGATTGCTTTTGCTTTATCAGATGATTTCCAATCTTTCTTAGTTGCAATCAAGTTGTACCATTGTTTAGAGTTGCTGTTTGCTTTTTCTACAAAGAGAGCTTTCTTGTAATCAATACCTGCTTCACGAACAAAGGTGTTATTGATGATTGCTGCATCAACTGATGGAAGTGAAGAAGCTGTTTGAGAAGCGTCCAACTCAGAAATTGTCAAGTTCTTTGGATTGTCTTTGATGTTGCTGATGGTAGCCAATTCCCCATCTTTTGTATCCAACTTGATCAAACCAGCTGATTCCAATACATACAAGGCACGGCTTTCGTTTGTTGGGTCGTTTGGCACTGCAATCGTTCCTTTTTCAGGAATGTCTTTCACATCTGTGTATTTGTTCTTCCCATCTTTTGTACCAGAGTAAAGACGGATTGGCGCAATGTATGTATCTGCTACTGAAACCAAGTCTGCATTGTTTTCCTTGTTCCAATTTTCGAGGTAGTTGTAGTGTTGGAAGGCGTTAATATCCACATCCCCATCACGAACAGCTTGGTTTGGTTGTGAGTAGTCTGTAAATTGAGTGAACTCCAACTTGATATTTGCTTTTGCATCATCCAAGTTCTTTTGAACTTCATTCCAACGCGCTTCTTCTGTATCGCTTAAGCTCATCACCCCAACTTTAACAGTTGTCACACCATCTTTATCAGTTGATGAAGATGATTTTTCTGATGAAGAACCACATGCTACCAAAGCAAAGGTTGCAACTGTAGTAAGAGCTGCTACTCCAAAAAGTTTTGTTAATTTCATAATCTTTTCTCCTTATGATGTTTTTAAATAACCTTATTTAATATCAGAAGCTTCTGGAAGGAAAGTTCCACCGAAGTACTTCTTAGACAATTTTTCCAGTGTCCCATCTTCGTACAATTCTTTGATTCGTTTGTTGACGAAGGTTTCCAATTCTTTCTCACCTTTGGCAAGGATTGGGTATACGTAGGGTTGTTGATCACTTGGGAGTTCGATGACCTCCAAGTTATCCAAGCCTTGGTCCTTGATGATGGCCTCAACTGTCAAGCGTTCAAAAATCTTATAATCTGAACGGCCATCACTCAAATTCGCAAGAATAGATTGGATGGTCCCATCTGTATATTTGAGTTCAGTTGGATTATCCTTATGTTCTTCATTATAGGCTTCCAATTGTTTCGCTGTAGAAGTTCCTTGGATGACCTCTGTAGACTTGCCACCGATATCATCTAATGACTTGATTCCTGATCCTTTTTTTACCACTAAGACCACGGGGTTCTTAGCGTAAGGATTTGGGTACAAGTATTTTTCCGCACGTTTTTCATCGTAGCTAAGGTTGCTGACACCGATTTGGTAACGATCACCGTCTAAGCCCGCAAAGATAGAAGACCACTCCGTCTTATTAAAGTTGACTTCATACTTATCTGATCCTTTGAAGATTTCACGCATGACTTCGATCTCGTAACCAGTCAATTCCCCATCCTTATCATAAGTGAAGGGTTTGGTTGTTCCAACCGTTGCGACTTCAATGGTCCGTTTTCCACTTGATTTACTTGATGACTTTGATGAGCAGGCTACCAAAGTCCCAACCGCTGCTAAGCCTACAAGGCTCAAACCAACATATTTGATGAATTTATTCAATTTCATTTGTTCTCCTTTTCACTAAAATTGTTTATTCCTCTGTAAAAAAACAGCTTTTTCCATCATATCAAAATTCCTAACTCTTGGGTATTATATTTTCTTTATGGAGGTGATAGGTTTTATCTATCACGTCTCATTTGGTTGAAAATTTTTCCAGCAAAGCAAGGGCATTTTCTACGTAATATGGAACCGATACCGCAAAAGCAGCATCATCTATAACCATGCTATCATGGTGGAGATCCGGTGCATCCGGTGCACCATTCGATCCAATAAAAGCAAAGACTCCTGGGATTTTCTCCTGATAGAAGGCGAAATCTTCACCCGCTGTCGATGGCTGTGCCTCTACAACTTCTGCAAAAGACTTGGACCAGCGAATAACTTTTTTAGCCAGGGTCTTGTCATTATAGGTAACCGGTGGCGTCTTGCCCCATTCAAACTGGACCATGACTCCAGTACTATTGGAGATTTGCTCAATCACGCGAATGAAATCCGCCTTGAGGCGTTTCTGGAGATCCGGATCAAAGGTTCGAATGGTTCCTTCAAAGTAACCAGACTTGGGAAGAACATTCCAGGTTGAACCAGCTTCGATATGGGTCACCGATAGGACAGCTGTCTCAAATGGCGAAACCGTACGAGAGACCAAGGTCTGCAACTGCTGGACCATACTAGTAATCGCTACAACAGTATCCAAACCGAGATCCGGTCGAGCCGCATGACTGCTCACTCCAGTGACAGTCACCTTGAACTTTTCAACTCCTGCCATCATGGCGCCTGGACGCAGGGCCAACTGACCCGCAGGCAATGACGGCATATTATGAAAGCCAAGGATAGCCTCTACATCCTTTAGGAGTCCGGTTGCTAATACAGCAGATGCTCCTTCAGAAGTCTCCTCGGCCGGCTGAAAAATTAACCGAACCGTTCCCTTTAAGTCAGCCTCCATACCCCTTAGGACTTCTGCAGCCCCTAAGAGGCTCACCTGGTGAAAGTCATGGCCACAAGCATGCATGACACCAGGGGTTTGACTTTGGTACTCGAGACCCGTGTTCTCTTGAATCGGGAGGGCATCAATATCTGCGCGAAGAGCAATGACCGGTTTACCGCTTCCGATTTCAGCAATCAAACCTGTTTTTAATCCACTGTTTAAAATGCGTACACCAAACTTTTCTAAATAGGCTTTGAGATAAGCTGTGGTTTGGTATTCTTGTCCAGACAACTCTGGATGCTGATGCACATAATGCCGAACGGGCACTAGATGTTCATAGGAAAATGATACCATTTCTCGTCCCCTTTCTAGCATAGTTCTATTCTATCACTGCGATCCCTATTCGTCTAATTCCTATTTTTTTCTCTCAGTTATAGTCAGGGGCTATATCACTTTTTATTACTTCATACTCGCTCCTTAAAAAGCCACGCTACAAGAAAAAAACCTTTAAAGAAATTATCTTCAAAGGTCTATTTCTATTAGAATCCATCTACGTTGGTGTAGATTTTTGCACGTCCTCATCATCTTCAAGAACACTGTAAAGTTTTTCAAAGGTTTCCAAATCTTCACCCGACAACTCAACTTCTGATTGAGGAATCATTTCCAATTCAGTTACTTGGAATTCTTCGATACCAGATTCCCGCAAAGCAACAATCGCTTTGTGAAGGTCAGTTGGAGCAGTGTAAACAGTGATGCTTCCTTCTTCTGCTTCCACATCGTCTACATCGACATCTGCTTCAAGCAAAAGCTCAAAGATAGCATCCGCATCATCACCCGCAAATACGATGACACCCTTGTTGTCAAAGAGGTAAGATACAGAACCAGAAGCTCCCATGTTACCGCCGTTTTTACCAAAAGCCGCACGGACATTGGCAGCTGTACGGTTAACGTTTGACGTCAAGGTATCAACGATCAACATAGAACCATTTGGTCCGAACCCTTCGTAACGTCCTTCTGTAAAGGTTTCGTCCGTGTTTCCTTTTGCCTTATCGATCGCTTTATCAATCACGTGTTTTGGCACTTGCGCTTGTTTGGCACGGTCGATAACGAATTTCAAAGCAGTATTCAATTCTGGATCTGGTTCACCCTTTTTAGCGGCTACATAGATCTCAACACCAAATTTGGCATATACTTTTGAGTTAGCACCATCTTTGGCAGTTTTCTTGGCTACAATATTGGCCCATTTACGTCCCATGAGGATTCTCCTTGTGTTTGGTTCATATTATTTTCAATCTTTAACATTATATCACAAATCGTCGACATTAGACTAGATTTTTCTATTTTTAACGGGGGAATTCATGGGAATTTTCCATGAGTTGTAAACTTTAAATAGCTCGTTTAACTATAAAAAAAGCCTCTCTGTTAGAGACTTAGTTATGATCTTTAAATGACAGAAAGGCAACTCCTGACTCATCTAGCATATAAATCAGGCGATTTTCTGCATTAATCCGTCTTGACCATGCCCCTTGAAAGTCATATTTCAAGGGTTCAGGTTTACCAATCCCTGCAAATGGATCCCTTTGAATCTCCTTAATCAGGCTATTAATCCGCTTCAGTGTTTTTTTGTCCTGACTTTGCCAGTAACAATAATCCTTCCAGGCATCTTCTGTAAACTTGAGTAACATCCGTTACCCCTCAATCTCATGGAGTTGAACCTGACCAGCTCGGACTTCTGCCATGCCCCGCAAGACCTTATCTGACAATTCCTTGTTCTGAGCTAGTCTTAGGGTTTCTTGTAGGCTGTCCCACTCGCTCTTAGAAATAACCACAATATCTTCGTCTGGATTCTTATTCACGACTGTCAAAGGCTCAAACTCATCATTCACCTTCTTCATATAATCCTTCAAATGATTGCGGAATGTTGAATAAACGACTGCTTCCATTACCATACCTCATTCTACCTCTTTTCTATTATTATACATGAAAAAGAAAAACTTGTCAGGAACTTGTACAAGTTTTTTTCTCTACCTAATTATTCGTAAAAAAACTTCTAAATTTGGTAAAAAAAATCTACTGTCTAAAAAGGAATTTTTTTAGACAGTAGATAAACACTGTTTCCGTAAATCATAAAACTTCTTGCCATATGTGACAAAGATGTCTTTGTTATGTGGGCATAGGGGGAGCGTAAGACCGTTTATTTTTCCACTCTCACTGGCACCCGACCCCAGATCTGCTCTTGCAACTGGGGATTGCCAAGCTGATACACCTGATCCGCTTGCTGGCTCAAAACATCCCAAGGTTCCTTACCAATCCGCGTTACCAAGTCCACTTGACCTTTTAGTGACTTGAGGTGGGCCTGGCCCTTTTCAGTGAAACCCAAGACATGGATAGCGGTCGGCAAGATTTCTTCTCTCGCACCTACTAAAATATAAGTCAAAATGCGGCGGACACGCGCCTTGGTATAGCGCTTGGTTGCCACTTTCTCCACCAAGTCTTCCACAGAACTCGCGCTTCGAATGGCATCCCTTATCCGATTAGCCAACTCTTCATTGACCTGAAAAATCTGTGTCAGATCCGGATGGGTTAGGATTTGATAACGGAGCAATTGATAGTAATCCTCCCAAGATACCTTTGGAGCCGACTGAAAGAGTTGGCTATTGGGCATGAACTGATCCACAAAAGCGTGGTCCTCTTTATGAAGACGAAGGCTGGTGGCAGAAGCATAGGCCACCTCTTTTTCTTCTGAATGGTAGCCCGCACCTTGACGTTGGATAGGCTTGAGCGCAATCCCCTTCCCAGCACAAGCCTTGGCATAAGCCAAGCCCAGGATATGGTTGGGAGTATCCCCTGTGAACTCCACTCCAGCAAAGGTTTCCCACATTTTTTGGGTCTTCTGTGGATAGGATAAATCGTCAGGAAGGCTTCGCAAGAAAACTTCCATTTCCACTTCTTTCTCAGAGTAAATAGTTGCAATCGCTTGGTAGTCTAAGACCTCTTCTGTCCCAAAGGTCAATTGGTCGATTCCCAGACGGGACAAGATCTCCACCGCACCCTTGGCAAAATGATCCGCCGACTGAACAGCCACGAGAAAGGGGAGCTCGACCACCAGGTCTGCTCCATTTTCCAAAGCCATCTGCGCGCGAATCCACTTGTCTACAATGGCAGGCTCACCACGTTGGACAAAATTCCCAGACATGGCAACGATTTTCAGCCCTTCTGCCTGATCCAACAGGTACTTGTGCCCATTGTGAAAGGGATTAAATTCTGCAATAATTCCTGTAACTGTCATGCTAGCCTACTTCTGCGCTACAAAAAACCATCGTTTACTGGTCTTTGTTGGGGCCTTATCTTCAAAGTCTGCATACAATTTGAAAGATTTAAAGCCAGCCTGCTCCAATAAGATGTCATAGGTTAAAACTTCATAAGTGCGTTCCTCATGAACTTCATCGTGACGACTAAAGGAGCCATCCTCCTCTTGGACAAAGAAGGTCAGCTCATGGACAATCGAGTGAGGGGCTTCATCCTCATAGGTATCCCAGAGCATGGCAAAATCTTCCGCATTTTCATGGTAAGAATAGCCCGGGAAAACCTCATCCGTCTGGTAGGTCGAATGGACATCAAAAATAAAGACTCCGTCTTCCTTAAGAGCATTGTAGACTTCTTTGAAAACATCTCCTACTTCCACCTCGTCCTGCATATAGCAGATGGAATCAGAGTAGCAGGTCACAAAATCGTAGGTACCAGCTTTCGACAAGTCCAACATATTGCCCTCGATAAAATCAATCTTTTGCTTGGCTGAAGCCGCTCTTTTTTCAGCAATTTTCAGCATATCAGCACTCAAGTCTAATCCTGTTACGTCAAATCCGGCTTGGGAAAAGCGGACAGACTGAATCCCTGTCCCACAAGCCAATTCCAGTAATTTTTTCCGATCCTTGCTTTTAGGGAGATGCCGGAGAGAAAAATCCGTCCATAAGTCATACAAACTATCATCCATGACCGCATCATAGACAGCTGCAAACGTTTCATAAGTCGCCATAAATCAAGATACAAAGAGCGTTAAAAGCAAAGAGAAAATAGGAAACTTTCTACCGTATCATCAGATACAAAGGAAGTTTATCTTTTTCTCACAGCTTTTAGCTCGTGTTCAGTTGACAAATTAACTAAACACGACACCCTATCCTTTCTATTCTAAAATAAGTCCGCCCGTAATCCGATAGAAAATTAGGGGAGTGAGACAGAACGAGTTTCTTAGAAAATTCGTTCGTTGTCTCACCCCCGCAAGGCTGATTAGGTACTCTTCCGAGCTTAAAAAGCGAATGAAGAGTCCAATCAGCTACTGCGTCAAACAATAATTTTTATAGTTAACAATTTGACATAACCCTATCTATTTTCCGAGGATTACAGGACGGGTTCTAATCCTTTCTAAGATACAAAGAGCGTTAAAAGCAAAGAGAAAATAGGAAACTTTCTGCCGTATCGTCAGATACAAAGGAAGTTACTCTTTTTCTCATAGTTTTTAGCTCGTATTCCGTTACCAAACTAACTTAACACGAGGCCCCATCCTTTCTTTCCATAGAATTTCAATTTAACCAACAAAACTCAGTTGCTACCAACTGAGTTCACCTGCTTTATGCTAAGACTGCTGAAAGATCGACAGCACTTGCTTCGTGCCATAGCTTTTCTAAGTTATAGTGGGCACGCATTTCTTCTGAGAAGACATGGACCACTACACCACCTAAGTCAAGAAGGACCCAACCTCCAGCTGAATTCCCTTCGACATGGCTAGCATTAAAGCCAGCTTCGATGACCTTCTCACGAATATTTTCAGCGATCGCCTCCAATTGGCGACTGTTCATAGAGCTTGCGAGAACAAAGTAATCCGTCACACTGGTCAAGCTTTGAACATCCAAAGCCACAATATCTTCTGCACGTTTTTCATCGGCAGCTTTAACAACAAGTTCAAGTAATTCTTTTTCTTTCATTTAGTCCTCTTTCAAATATTTTACAAAGGCATTATAGGTTTCAAGGGTTTGGGGATAAATGGGCAATCCTTGGTGGGCTAGGTGTTCGACTGTACGAGCCGTCTCATAGGCCACCGCTTGATTTAAGGAGACCTGGGCGATTTCCCCGCGCTTGATCTACCCCTGGAAAGGTCCGGTTATGCTCAATATAATCTGCTACATAGACAATCTTGTCTAAGGTTGACATCTGTCCACTCCCAACCGTATGAATCTCAATACTGCGAAGAATGGTTGGATCTGTCAGTCCTAGATCTTCTTGGATCTTATAAATCCCGACCATCCCATGCCAGACATTGTTTCCCCAGTTTTTTAATGCTGGATCCAGCTCATAGCGATCGATCAAGTCCAGAAATTCCTGATCTGATAATTTCTTGGCGTAGTCATGTAATAGACCGGCTAGGCCAGCCTGCTCTTCATCTGCCCCATAGCGCTTAGCTAAGTCACGCGCAACCTTCTCAACCCCTAAACAGTGGGTTAGGCGTTTTTCCGGAAGGATTTGGCCCATTTTTTCGAGCAAGACCTCTCGAGAAAAGCCGAGATAGTTTTCATAGGTCATTAATACAAACCTTCTTTCTTGATGTAGTCCAAGACTGGTTTTGGCAACATAAAGTTGGGCGTCCGACCTTGAGCGATAAACTCTCGCACCATGCTTGAAGAGATATCCATCAGGGGAACATCGACCCAAATCACTGGATAAGAAGTTCCCGCTTTGTAACGGGGACGTTGAACACCGACAAACTGAACCATCTCCACTAGCTCGTCAATCCGATACCATTTTGGCAGGTAGTCCACCATATCAGCTCCAATGATAAAGTAATAGTCTGTATCTGGGTCTCGCTCATTGAGCAACTTCATCGTATCGTAAGTATAAGAGATCCCTTTACGCTCTAGCTCAATCGTCTCGATTTCTAGCCCTTCAATCCCTTCGATGGCTAGTTCTAGCATTTTCAGGCGATGACGTTCATCAATGGTTTCTTTTTTATCCACATGCGGAGGCTCATATTCTGGCATGAGAAGGACCTGGTCCAAGCCCAATTGTTGTCGGACCTGGTCTGCAACCACGAGATGGGCATTATGGACCGGATTGAAATTCCCACCCAAAATACCAACTTGTTTGCGTTTCTTGTCTTTGATCTCTGGCTCTAACTCTACCTTGGTAAAGGGAGTCAATAGTTCAATTGCCATAGGTTTGCTCTCCTGTGTCTCTTAGATTTCTTTTACTTTGACTGAAATCTTCCGGTTTTCTTTTTTGCTTGATTGTTTATACAAGATGAGGATGCGTCCAATTTTTTGAACCGTATCCACACCGATTTCTTCTTCCAAGATTTCCGCTACTTCATGGATATTCTCGTCCGTATTTTGAAGGAGGGTGACCTTGATCAGTTCGCGAGCGTCTAGCGCTTGGCGAACACTGGTTTTGATTTGATCGTTAAGCCCGTTTTTCCCGATTTGGATAATCGGTTTGAGGCTGTGGGCTTGGCTATTGAGGAAAGCCCGTTGTTTGGATGTTAATGTCATGTTTTTACTTCCTTTTTTCTTGATCGTTATTTTAAGTGGTGGGGACGGCCGGAACTAATTTTTCAAAGATCTCATCTTTGAAAAATGGATTTCCTCACCTCAAAAATGGAGCCTTGGTCTCCATTTTGCGCCTTAGTCAAATCTACGACTTGGCAACTTTCACCACAGCAATAACGATCGCTTTATGAGCTCACTTTCGTTCGCTCTTCAGATACTATTTTTTCCTGTTTTTTTAAATAATAGCTTTGCGGGTAACGACGGCGACGCCTTCTGGTGCCCACACAGCTACTCTTGCTTCCCCATTGACGCGGATCCAGCCGAGTCCTGAGATGACGAGGTCTGTCTTGTCCTTGATGGTAAACTCATGGGAAACCAAGGGTGGAAATTCTTCTTTTTCCTTGCTGTTAGGGGGTGTTAGTAAGCCACCGACATGCTTGTCATAAAAGGCGGTCGCTCCTTCGAGTTTGGTCCGATGAAGCTTGAGTTCGTTATCAAAGAAGGCGGTGAAACCTTGCTTTTCCCCCTTGATAAAGTCAAAGCGTCCCAGACCACCCAAGAAGAGGGTTTGCTCTGGGTTGAGCTGATAAGTCTTGGGCTTGATTTCTTTTTTAGGGCTGACATACTTGAGGTTTTTAGCTGTCAAGTAGTGAGCCATCTGGTGGCGATGGATAATCCCTGGTGTATCGTAGATGTAGGATCCATCGTCCAGTGGGATTTCAATCTTGTCCAGTGTTGTCCCTGGGAAGCGAGAAGTTGTAATAATATCCTTATCGCCTGTGATTTCTTGGATAATCGCATTGATGAGGGTCGATTTCCCAACATTGGTCACACCTACCACATAGACGTCACGACCCTTACGGTACTGCTCAATCTTTTCCATCAAGTCCTTGATAGCACTCTTGTTTTGAGCAGAGGTGAGGACCACATCGACAGGACGCATGCCTTCTTCGTGGGCCCGCTCCATCAACCAATGGGTCACCTTGCTATCCTTGACAGACTTGGGCAAGATATCCTTTTTATTTCCGACCAAAAGCACATCATTTCCTGCTACAAAGCGAGGTAAGCCGGGGATGACGGAGCCATTAAAGTCAAAAATATCGACTACATTGACCACGAGAGCGTCACTATCTCCTACCTCGTGTAGCAATTTCAGGAAATCATCATCTGTCAGATGTACATCTGTGATTTCATTGTAGTGACGGAGACGGAAACAGCGTTGGCAATAGACTTCGCCTGTTTCCAAGCCCTTTTCAAGAGCTGATTGGGGAGTATAGCCTAGTCCCTCTTTGTTTTCTGTCTGAATGGGGGCTCCACAGCCAATACAGAATAATTCTTCCATTCTTAAATTCCTTTTTTATATACAATCGGACCATATTTTTCGGCCATTTGCTTCATGACACGGCGTTCACGCGCCCGGTTGATCTGGGTCTTGATGGAGTCATGCTCGACCAAAGGTTTAACCAAAATCGAACGAATGCCCGCCCGATGAGCTGCCCGAATGTCGGTCATCAATTGATCCCCTACCATGACCACTTCATTTTTTTCATAGTGGAAACGTTTGAGAGCCCGATCAATCCCAAAGGTAAAGGGCTTGAGTGACCAAGCTTCAAAGTCAATATCAAATTTCTCAACCGCACGTTTGACCCGTTTAGGACTATTATTGGACACCACGATGACCCGAATCCCGCCATCACGAAGGTCATGCAACCACTGGCGCATCTCTGGGGTGCCGTCCGGATTATTCCAAGCAATCAAGGTATTATCCAAATCCACGAGAACGGCCTTGATGCCCTGTTTTTTCAAGTCTGCAACGGTGAGATCATAGGCTGCTTCCACCGCAAAATCTGGTTTGTAATTTTCGATTGACACGTTCTTCTCCATTTTTTATATTCTCTTCATTGTAGCATAAATGGACGTATTTTGCACTTGCTTCGTTGTCTCCCCTTTGTAAGAGGCTCCAATCTATCTCTTTGATATTCCCTAAAATAGACAAAATCGTTACAAAGTTCCAAAAACGTGGTATAGTAGAAGAAAAACTACACGGAAGAGTTATGATAGCAAAAGAAAAAAAATTGAGGGAGGTCTCACCTCTCCTCCAAAAAATCATCAATTGGTCCTCCATCATTGGAGCCCTCGCAACCCTTGCTTTCTGTATCTGGGCCTACTTTGCTGGCATTCTTCAATCTAAGGAGACCTTGTCGGCTTTTATTCTCCAAGCAGGTATCTTTGGACCCCCTCTCTTTATCTTTCTTCAGATTCTCCAGACAGTGGTCCCTATTATCCCTGGTGCTCTGACGTCTGTCGCTGGGGTCTTTATCTATGGCCACATCATTGGGACCATCTACAACTACATTGGAATTGTCATTGGCTGTGCCATTATCTTTCACCTGGCGAGAATGTACGGGCCTAAGTTTGTCCAATCCATGGTCAGTAAAAAGACCTACGACAAGTATATCGGCTGGCTCAACGAAGGCAAGCGGTTTGATCGTTTCTTCATCTTCATGATGATCTGGCCCATCAGCCCTGCAGACTTCATCTGTATGCTAGCTGGTTTGACAAATATGACCTTCAAACGCTACATGACGATTATTATTTTGTGCAAGCCGATTACCTTGGTCATCTACACCTATGGTCTCACCTATATCATCGACTATTTCTGGCAAATGATGTAAAAAAGATGTTGGGCAACAGCCCAGCATCTTTTTTATAGAATTCCTTTTTCTTTTTGAATGATGAGGTCTTTCAGAGAAATCAGGAGAACTGCTAACAGAATCATCCCCATTCCAATAAAATCAATCGCATAGAACTGATCGTTCATAATCATATAGGCGAAAAATACAGCGGAAATAGGCTCAATAGAAGCTAATAAACTCCCTTTTACTGCCCCAACCATTGAGGTTCCTTTGAGAAAGACCGTATAAGCAAAAATAGTTCCTAATACGATCAAGCCAAAGAGGGCCAAAAGGTTATCCGAAGAATAATGTCCTTGAAAGGATACCAGGCCACTAAAAGGAACCATGAGAATCCCTGGCAAGAGCATGCCTACCCCAATGACCGGCATGCTTCCCCATTTTTTGATTAAGTTGAGGGGCAAGATAATATAGAGAGCATAGGCAAAGGCCGAAAACAAGCCCCAGCCTAGACCCTTGGGAGTAATAGCCAATTGATTCAACTGTCCATGGGTTGCAATCAGGAAAGTCCCCCCAATCGCTAACAGCATAGAAGCAATCTCTGAGACAGTTGGCCCAACGCGGTCCTTGATGCAGGTATAGGCTAAAACACCAACCGGGCATACATATTGAAGCACCGTTGCAGTTCCAGCATTAGTTTCTGCAATAGCAATCAGATACGTTAACTGAGTCAATAACAAGCCCAAAAAAGCAAAAAGAATCAAAGAGATATAAGAGCTTTTATCCTTCAAAAAGGCAAAAAATTTCTCCTTATCAGACAGATAAGCAAAGAGAATGAGGACGGCACCTGAAATCAGCAAGCGAATATTGGTCAAGATAAGGGCCGAAAAACCGTGTCCCATCAAATACTGCCCACTCACTCCAGAAAGCCCCCAGGCAATCCCAGCAATCACAGTCATCAAGGTTCCTTTGAAAGATGTAGACATATTGCCTCCTAAAATTAATTAATCGGTACTCTGCTTCTCTATTTTATCACAAAAACCAGCCCAAAAGGGCTGATTTTTATGTAGATTTAAAAACTATTTTTAAATCCTATCTAGAAGATCTTAGTCTTCTTTTCTCCCTTTCTTAGCCATTCCTAACCCGAGACCTCCTAAGAGAAGGAGCCCAGCTAAGCTAGTGAGGTTGGAGCTCGCTTCTCCTGTTTCAGGAAGCGTGCGAGCTGGGCTTGCTTCTTCTCCATGTTCAACTGAAACGAATTCATGATGAGGAGCCAAATCTTGAACCTCTGGCTCTTCGTTCTTTTGAGCCAGAAGTTGTGACGTCGGTTTAGCAGTTTGTGAAGGAAGGACTTTCTCTGGAGATGGAGATACCGGTGTATGGTATTCAGAACGATCCGGAAGTGCTGGATTTTCAGCTTCTTCCTTAGCAGACAAACGCAAAACAGTTGCAGTCAAAGCATCCAGTCGAAGTCCTGTTTCTGTCCAAGAGATTCCTTTTGGATCAGTCAGATTGCTAATACCTGCTCGTTCCCCATCCACTAGAACATCCGCTTTTCTAAAGCGTTCTAGGTCAGTCCTAATGCAAAGTCACGCGCCTTGGTATCGGCATTGACCAATACCAAGTATACTTCCCCATTGCTTGCAGTGATTTGGTAGCCAATCACCTGATCCTCTTCTTCCACACCATTCTCACCTGGAATCGTCAAGAGCTTGACGCGACTCTTCACTTCATCCATATTATCCATCCGGAAGGCATCTGTCGACTTACGAAGGGCAATTAACCCTTTGGTGAAGGCCCGAGCGTGTATTCTCTGGATAGAGGTCTTCATTGGTTGCTTTTTCCCCAATCAAAGTGGTTGATGGCATCACTTGAGTCATAGGAATCATGGATAAAGTAAGGGTAGTCAAATGGTTTTCCATTTTCATCGACCAACAAATGAGATTTGTTTGGAACCTTGTCATCGGAAACAGGCGTGCGGTAAGCTGGATCCTTGAACTGCTTGGTCCGACCATATTCCTGACCAGAATGAAGGAACGGTGTTCCTTGAGCTGTCAAGACAAGCAGATTTCCGAGACGCAAGCGACGATGGATCTCTGCATTATTTGCTGGAATGCTTGGATCCTTCTTGATAGATTGAGCGATAATATCAAAGAGGGTCAAGTTATCATGGGCTGCAATGTATTGGATAACATCACCTGGACTATCTGCCTCAAAGTTGGTTGGTTGTGCGATGAGATTCTTAAAGATAGTCGCAATTTTCCGTTTTCCATTGGTGATAAAGGCAGGTTGTCCCTCATTTGGATAGCCAGATTTTAGATTGTTTCGAACATCATCCGAGAATACTGCAACGGTATCTGTTTTCTTCATCCAGGATTGGTCAGCTGGTTGTACAGGACTGTTTTCATCACCTGCATAGGTCACCCAGCCTTCTCCCAACATGATGAGATTTGGATTCAGAGCCCGGGCTGCCTTGTAGGCTTCTTCGATAGAGGCTGCATCATGGTCTCCCATCATGTCAAATCGGAAACCATCCACCTTATATGTATCCACTAAATACTTGATCGAATCGACCAAGATCCGTTTGGACATGTAGTGGGTTGTTCCCAAGCGTCCACCACCAAAGCTTGTCCGAGGCGTACCGTCCGCATCCATGAAATGATAGTAATTCGGCTCGATATCCTCAAAGATGTCCACGTTAGCGGTGTGGTTATAGACAACGTCTAGTACCACTCCCATTCCACGTTTGTGGATTTCATTGACCAAATTCTTGAATTCTTCAATCCGTTTTTGAGGATTGCTTGGATCTGTTGAATACATCCCTGACAAGGCGAAGTAGTTCTGTGGATCATAGCCCCAGTTGTAGTTGCTATTGCTTGATGCATACTCTAACAAGCGCTCGCTATTTTTTAATTCATTGACATGGTAATAAGACAGAACTGGTAAGAGTTGAACGTGCGTTACACCAAGGTCTTTGAGGTAATCCAATTTTTCAACAAAGGAAGCAAAGGTCCCAAACTGGCTCTTAAGCTCTGACGCCAAGCCGGATCAGAAGTGAAGTCGCGGACATGGGCTTCATAGATGATGGCATCTTCCCGTTTCTTGAAGTTTGGAATGGACGCATAGGTTAAGTCACTCGGACCTAATCTACTTGGATCTACAAAGGCTGCTTTAGCTACCTTATGGACATCATCTGTCTTGGCCAATTCACTATTCCATGCTGCTAACGATTTGGCATAAGGATCAAGGACTGTGAAGGTTTTCCCTTGGCGTTCAATTTCATACTGGTAGAAATAGCCCGTATAATCTTGGATATCCAGTCCTGAATCAGCAGAAAGGGTCTGCTTCCAAGTACCTCTCTCCCCTTTTTCTAAAGCCACACGACCAACTAGTTTTTCAGAATCATTCTTATCATAGACGACAACAGATACTTTATCCGCACTTGGTGACCAGAGGGTGAGATCCACTTTTTTCCCAGCTTCATGAAGATGAGCTCCGAGAGTTCCATCATAGCTATAAGCTTCATCCTTGAGGCGCCAGTTCATTTTGGTTGTGAAGCGGTCATTGTCGTATTGAACCGTATAGGATTGATCAACCTGAGAGAAATCCCCTGTATAGGTTACTTTCTTCCCTGCTTCATCTAAAAGAAGGTCCGAGATGGTGACAGGATTTCCCTGAGCATCCGTGATTTTGGTCCGTTTGAGTAGCTCCTCTTTCTGTGCTCCTGCCAAGGTCGAAAAGCTGGCTTCAATCTTTTCCTTACCAACATGCTGAGCACCCGTCATACGGATATCGTTGACATAGTATGGGTTAGTATAAACGGTCGGATCATCGTCCCGTAAGAAAATCTGGCTATGGTTCTTCAAATCAGCAAATTTATAATCTTCTTGTCGAATTTTCACATCGTCTCCAGACTTGCTTTCGTCCAATAATAAGAAACCAAATTCTTTTGCAGCTTCCTTTAGGGGGATATCGATGTAACGACCATATTTCCCTGTCGCTGTAAAATCTGTCCCATCCGGCCAAGCAGCACTGCTCGGATTCTCTACATCTCCCCAATACCAGAGAGATTTTTTGTCATAGTTGCCATCTGTTCGATAGTAATTCACTCTGACAGTTCCCTCTGCTTGAGGCTGATAAGAATAGACTTTAAATTTTTCGTCCAACCAAGCTTCATTCATCTTTGGCGAGAGCAATTCAATGGACTTGTCGCCTGTGATATTGTCCCCTTTAACATTGTTGATAAGGAAGCTAATCTTCTTAGCCTGCTCATTTTTGAGCTTGACATCTAGATAATAGCCGTAGTCATCCGTCTTAGCGTCCTTAAAGGATTGAGCCCCTGTCGGCCAGTTTTCCGAAGGTTTTTCAACATCATCCCAGGTCCAAAGCCCCTGAGTTTCCTTGTTTTCTTCTGGTAGCTTTTTCACGTGAATCCGGATAGTCTGATCAGCAATCGGCTCTTCTGCCTTCTCAGCCTTAGGAGATACCACCTCTTCAGTGAGTGCGCTTACATTTTCGGGCGCTGTGACACTTTCATCCGCCACTTTTGGGGTTTCACTTGTCTCAGTGGTCGCAGCTGGTTTCACATCAGATGAAATACTAACCTCTTCATTAGAAGGGGCTGTCACCACTTCTGAAGCTGGTGCGGGGGGGTTGATCCCTTCATCCGCACTGACCGGGCCAGCAAAGGCTGTTAATAGGGCTAAGCTAGTTGCAATCGCCACCGAACCAACGCCATTTTTCAACCGACGAATCGCATAGACGACTTGCTTATCGCCTGTCACAGAAGATTTCTGTTTCATATCTGTCTCCTTAAATTGTAATACTCAATTAGTATAGCATTTCCCTTTGATTTATGCAAGCGTTTTCGTAAAACATCATACCTTTTTCTATATCTTTTTTAGGTCAGTTAGAATCATAAAAAAACCAGCCCAAACGGACTGGTCTTATTCTGTAAATATAGCAAATTATGGCTCAACTAAAATCTTGATTTGAGATTTATCTTGCGTCAATTCGATAAAGCCATCTTGAACAATATTTTCCAATTTGATTTTCTTGGTAACCAATTTTTCAGCAGAGAAGTAGCCTTGTTCCATTAATTCCAATACTTTAGGGAAGATGTGACGATAAGCGATAATCCCTTTGAGGGTTTTTTCTTGAATAGCGAATTCATTTGGATTGATGCTGGCTTCGCGTTCCCAAATGGATACGACCATACATTCACCGCCCTTATGAACAGCTGCCAAAGCTTGTCCAAGAACAACAGGAACCCCTGTTACTTCATAAGACACATCGGCGCCACCACCTGTTAAACGATGGATCGCTTCAACGATTGATTCACCTTCTTCTGGACGAACCACAATGGCACCCAATTCTTCTGCTTTTGGCTTGGCGTTCAGGAGACAATTCAACTGCATAGATTTTTTTGATGCTCCTGCTGCACGAAGGGCTTCAACGATCAAAAGACCAATTGGGACCCCAAACCAAAGATAACAGCTGTATCTCCCAGTTTTTCAAATGCAGATTGACGAACTGCATAAACAGCAACAGCAGCAGGTTCTGTAAGCGCAGCTTGTTCATAGCTCAAGCTATCTGGAATCACATGCACAAGATCACCATCAAGCACACAATACTTCGCAAAACCACCATCTGCCGCAAGGCCGACGAAAGTTCAAGTTTGGATCAAGGTTGTAGTCACCAATTAAGTTGTGCTTTTGCAAAAATTGGTTCAATCGTCACACGATCGCCCAACTTTGACACGAGTCACATCACTTCCGACTTCTACAATTTCACCAGAGAATTCATGTCCCAGAGTGACCGGTGCTTTTTGACCAGAATAAACATGTTCTTCAGTTGGGAATGAAGATTGGTCCATCCAAAGTATTCATGCAAGTCTGTTCCCACAGATTCCCTGTGAACTTAACTGCAACCTTTTACTTGATGAGGTTGTACTTAGGGTACTTCTACTTCCTCGATACGAACGTCCTTCTTGCCATGCCAGCGAGCGCTTTCATTGTTTCCATATGATGTCTCCTATTTTTTTCCATGAATTTGTAATTTCCCTTTTCAGGAAACCCTGATACTCATATTGTAAACGCTTTTTCACAAACTTTGTCAAGAAGAAAACAAAGACGGTTACTACTCTTAATTATCTGATCCGAGATGACTCTAATTTCCAACCGACAATCCAGCCCAGGACAAGAAGATAATTTTTCAAAACGCTCCAATACCCATTTGACTGGCAGATGATAGTGAAAATAACTGAAGAGATGATTAGTACCGATCCCAAGCCCACCTAGGATCAAAGCCAATAGAACCGTCCGAAGATAAAACCAATCGTATTTGAGATTGACAGCAATCAGGATCACAAGAACTGCCACATTCCAAATCCCAATCTCCCGTTGCCAACCGACAGAAATACCATATCCCGAATGACTTCCCATATAAGATGGAAAGAATAGCTGGAAGATAATCGCTCCAGACATGGCGATGATAAGTAGAAATAAATAAGAATCTTAACAACCGATTCATCTTCTTCCTCCTTTAAGAAAAAACTGATTAATCTCTTGACACTTGTTTTCTGTTAAAACAGGAACACCGCTACTGTTTAAATAAAATGCAATATAGTCTAATTTTTGTGAGAATGAGATCATTTCTTCACCTGATATAGTTGGATCAAGCCACACATCAATTAAAAGAGATAGTGTGGTAGCTGTCTCTAAAGGATATTTACAAGAAAACTCGCCCTTCTCATTTCCTTGATGAATGATTATTCCTACATATTTGGAAAGAATATTCACCGTATTTTTTAAAGAAAACAACAAACCAAACGGTATTTTTTGTGCCCAGTCAATACCAGTAAGCTGTTCCATATTCTCATTGCCTATTAAATAATCTACTAATTGTAATAGACGATCTGTTGATGAAACTTCTTCGTTCTTTGACAATTCTTCTAGAAAAGTTGAGAGGGCAATCGTTTCTTTTTCCATTAAGAGTTGTAGAATCTCTTCTTTACTTTTGAAGTGATGGTAAACAGCCCCTTTTGACAATCCTGTCGCCGTTACTAAATCAGCCATCGTTGTTTCATTATAGCCTTTATTTGAAAACAAGGATAAAGCCACTTGAATAATTTGATCTTTACTTCTTTTTGATTTTATTTCTTGTTTCAAGTAACTTCCCTCCTTTTTTTAAAAAACAGACTATCGGTCTGTTTTTAATTTTATTAAATTTAGAAGACTTTGTCAATTAAATTCCATTTTTCATTCCCTCTGAAAAAGTAAAAACAGACACAAAAAGGTGCCTGTTAGAATGTAAACATATACTGAAACTTTCCGCCGTGAGAAAAGTGCCTGAAACATAATTGTTTCAGGCACTCGGGAGTTTTGAAACTTTAGGTTCAAAACTAAGTCATGGAACTTCTTCGAAGTTCGCTGACGTCCGTACTCACCTAAGGAAAGTTTCTATAATGTTTTGTTCTGAATCTGACAGATACTTCCTGGTGCCTGTTCCTTTTATTCACTATCCTTCAACTTCGCCAATTCTTGGGCAAGTAACTTGAGAGCTACTTGTGGGTTGGCTTGGCCTTTGGTTGCTTTCATGAGGAAGCCTGTGAAGGCCTTGTCCGCATTCCGTTTCCCTGACTTGAAGTCAGCTACGGCTGCTTCATTGTCTGCGAAAGACTTGGTGGATGATTGGAATCAAGACTTCAGGGTCTGAAATCTGTACCAATCCAGCTTTTTCGACGTATTCACGCGCACCGCCACCGTTTTTCGCCAAAGTGAACGAAGACTTTCTTGGCAATCTTAGATGAGATGGTTCCATCTTCGATGATGGCAATCATTTCGACCAAGTTTTCTGGTGTCAATTGGATTTCTTCCAGCGTTTTGCCTTCTGCATTCAAGAATTGTGCGACTTCACCTTGGAGCCAGTTAGACACTTGTTTGGCATCTCCACCAAGGGCTACCGCTGCTTCAAAGAAGTCAGAAGTGACTTTCGTCGCTGTCAATTGGTTGGCATCATAGTCAGACAAGCCAAGCTCCGCCACGTAGCGAGCACGACGGTCTTTTGGAAACTCTGGCAACTCCGTACGCATTTCCTCGATCCACTCATCTGAGATTTCAAACAAGGGAAGGTCTGGTTCTGGGAAGTAACGGTAATCCGCTGCTCCTTCTTTGACACGCATAAGAATCGTGCTCTTGTTGGCCTCATCATAACGGCGTGTTTCTTGACGAATGACACCACCTGAACGCAAAATTTTTGCTTGACGCTCCACTTCGTATTCAAGACCTTTACGCACGTTTGAGAAAGAGTTCAAGTTCTTCAACTCCGTCTTGGTACCAAATTGCTCTTGACCGTAGGGGCGAAGGGAAATGTTGGCATCAACCCGCATCGATCCTTCTTCCATCTTGACGTCAGAAATACCTGTGTACTGGATGACCTCTTTGAGAGCTGTCAAATAGGCATAGGCTTCTTCAGGAGAACGCATGTCTGCTTCTGATACGATTTCAATCAAGGGCACCCCTTGACGGTTGAGGTCTACATAAGAGAAACCGTCTGTTCCGTGGGTGTTTTTACCAGCATCTTCTTCCAAATGGGCCCGTTCAATACCGATTTTCTTGGTTGAGCCATCTTCCAATTGCACTTCAATCCAACCGTTGTAACCGATTGGCTCGTCAAATTGTGAAATTTGGTAGGCCTTTGGATTATCAGGATAGAAATAGTTCTTACGGTCAAAGTGCATGTGCTGATGGATATCCATATTCAGCGCCAAAGCAGCCTTGATACCAGCATCCACAACACCCTTGTTCAAGACAGGAAGCACCCCTGGGAAAGACCAGTCGATTACATTGGTATTGGCATTTTGCTCGTTCCCAAAGTGAGCAGAGGTTGGTGAGAAAATTTTTGAGTTTGTATTCAATTCAACGTGGACTTCTAGTCCGATGACTGTTTCAAAGTTCATTAATTGTCACCTCCGAAAATAAGGGGTTGTTGCTTGTGGTAATCCGTCGTTGCTTCAAAGGCCGCTGCGGCTTGGTAGATGGTTTCTTCAGAATATTTCGGACCAATCAATTGCAAACCAACGGGAAGACCTTGCGCAAAGCCTGCAGGAATCGAAATCCCTGGCAGACCTGCCAAGTTAACTGGAATGGTCAACAAATCTGCCAAGTACATGGCAACTGGATCATGGCTGAGCGAATCCAAATCAAAGGCTACGCTTGGAGCTGTTGGACCAAGGATGAGGTCGTAATCTGCAAAGACTGTTTCGAAGTCTTGGATAATAAGTGTCCGGACTTGACCAGCTTTCTTGTAGTAAGCATCGTAGTAACCAGATGACAAACTGAAGGTTCCCAGCATGATCCGACGTTTGACTTCATCACCAAAGCCTTGGCTACGAGTGTTCACGTAGATGTCATCCAAGTTCTTAGCATCTTCCGCACGGAAACCATACCGAATGCCATCGAAACGTTGCAAGTTTGAAGAAGCTTCAGATGAAGCGATGATGTAGTAGACAGCAACCCCGTATTTAGAATGAGGCAGGCTGACTTCTTCGACAGTTGCTCCCAATTTTTCAAAGTGCTTAGCAGCGTTGAGGATGGTTTCTTTGACTTCTGGGTCAATCCCTTCCCCAAGGTATTCCTTAGGAAGGGCAATCTTCATGCCTTTGATATCTTGACCGATCTTAGAAGTATAATCTGCTACGCGGACGGGCGCTGAAGTTGAATCTTTAACATCTTCACTGGCAATGACATTGAGCAAGAGGGCATTTTCCTTAACGGTTGGTGCAAAAGGACCAATTTGATCCAATGAGCTACCAAAGGCAATGAGACCAAAGCGGGAAACCGTTCCATAGGATGGCTTGAGACCAACAATCCCATTAAAGGCAGCCGGTTGGCGGATAGAACCCCCGGTATCTGAACCAAGGGACAAACGGACTTGCCCTGAAGCCACAGCTACAGCAGAACCACTAGATGATCCACCAGGAACCTTGCAGTGGTCCCAAGCATTCTTGGTTGGTCCATAGTAAGAAGTTTCACCAGATCCCCCCATGGCAAATTCATCCATGTTGGTCTTTCCGATGACAATCATCCCTTTTGCCTTGGCATTAGCAACCGCTGTCGCATCAAAGATAGGCTCGTAGTTGTAGAGCATTTTTGATGCTGCAGTGGTCAAGATACCGTCAGTAGAAATATTATCTTTGACAGCGAGTGGAATCCCTGATAAGAGATTATCTGCATCGATTCCTTTTTCATCAATGGCCTTGGCTTGTGCAAGTGCTGCTTCTTCAGCCACCGTCACAAAGGCATTGACTGCTTCTTCACGCGCCTTGATATCGTCAAGCGTCGCTTGAGTCAATTCCGTTGCTGAAATTTCCTTAGAGACAAGGAGGTCGTGCAACTCTTCAATGGTTTTATGGTTGAATGACATTAGGCATCTCCTCCATCTTCTAGGATAGCTGGTACCTTGATGTAGTAATTATCTTTTTCAGGTACATTTTTAAACAAACGGTCACGGTCCGTCCCTTTTTCAGCAACATCCGGACGCAATACGGTCTTGCGATCTGCCATGGTAGTCGTTGGGGCCACTCCTGTCGTATCCACTTCTTCCAACAACGCGACCATATCGACGATTTTCGTCAAAGTTGTCGCAAATTCTTCTGTTTCTTGCTCAGAGAATTTCAATTTTGAAAGATTGGCAACATGGGTTACTTCTTCTTGCGTAATTTTCATCTTGCTTCCTTTCGTGAAATGATGATTTTTCAATACCCTTCTATTTTACCATATTTTTAGCTATTTATGCGGTAGTTTAAATAAGAAAAATAGAGTCAGAGGAATGGGAGGCACTAGCCATTCTCCTCGAACTCTAATCTTTACTAATTCTTCTAATTGTTCATTCACCAGCTTTTGCTCCCTAAAGACATGTTTGAAATGATTTCAAAAAGCAAACTGGTGATTTTTCAGGAGTGAGCGACGCCACTGCAGGCGCTACGACTTCGATCTGATAGCCCGAGATTGTAGGCATCCACTGCTGTATGGAGGACACAAATGTCCGTTAAGACTCCCGTTAAAATAACGGTATCTACGCCACGTTCCCGGAGGCGGATATCCAAGTCCGTTCCTGAAAAAGCAGAATAATGACGCTTGTCCATCCAAAAGACGCGTGGATCCGCTTTGTGCTCCCGATAAAAATCAGCTAAGGGACCGTACAAATCCCGTCCACTAGTCCCAATAATATTATGGGGTGGGAAGAGCTTGCTTTCAGGATGAAAAGGGATCGTCTACATCATGTGCATCAATAGCAAAAAAGACATAGGCTCCTTGATCAAAGGTTAATTGGGTCACCTGGGCAATGCTCTCAGAAATAGCTTGGGCGGGAGCTCCTGCCGTTAGCTTACCTTCATCCGCTACAAAATCAACGGTGTAGTCAATCGAAATCAAGGCTTTGGTCATTAGTAGTCTCTTTTCTTAATTTCTTCAAAGATATCTGGGATCAACACTTTGAGATAGGTTCCCTTCATCCCAAGAGAACGACTTTCAATAATACCAGCTGACTCCAATTTCCGAAGTGCATTGACAATCACAGAGCGGGTAATACCAATCCGATCCGCAATCACAGAGGCAGTTAACTGTCCTTCATTCCCCTTCAATTCACTAAGGATAGCAGATACGGCCCGCAATTCAGAGTAAGATAAGGTATTGACGGCCATATTCACTGCTGTCCGGCGACGAATATTCTTCTCATCTTCCTCGCGTTGGTAGTTCAACATTTGAATTCCTACCACGGTACTAGCAATCTCAACCAAAGATCAAATCATCATCCGCAAATTCTTTATCATTGCGCCAGATAATCAAAGAACCCAAACGAATCCCAGATACATGAATGGGAGCAATCGTTGTCAGACCATCAGGAAAATCAGACTTAGTTTCCACTGGGAAAATGCTCAAATCATGGTCAACATCTAAGTTGGCCTCTGTATCATAGACTAAACTAGCTGCCTTGGCATAATCTTCTGGTAATTTTTTTATTGTCAAAAAAAAGCCTCAACCCGGTCATTATTCGTCTTGTAACGCATGAAATAACCTAGAAGAGTTCCCTTGCTATTAATAATACAAGCGTTACAATGAATGATATCAGCCAGTTGATGGGCAATATGCATTATAAGGCATTTCGATCTTGCAACTGTTCTTCAGACCGTTTCAAGATAGATGTAATTTTTCTTGTCTTTTTTTCTAATAAGTTTTAGCCATAATAAACCTCGCATATAGTCAGCTAAAGTATATCATATAAGTGAGGGAATTTCAATCAAATTATCTGAAAATTATTTATTTTTTTCTACAATTCTATTCAATTCAGAAAAAAATGTAGCCTTACGATGACATAAAATATTCGATGGATTCATTCAAAAAAAAGAAACCGCCTTTCTTTGCGATTTCTCCATTGATAATTATCGTTTGTATTGTTTTCAAGAAACGAGTCATCTTCTCTTGAATTTGAGCCAATTCTTCCACTCGTGGAAGGTAAACAATCCGGAAATGATCCGGCTCTTTCCAGTTGAAAAGCCACGTCCATGAACCAAGAGAACCTTTTTCTTGTTTTCAAGAAATTCAAGACAAACTGTCATCATCATCCACTCGGTACATTTCACGATCAATCTTAGGGAAGATATAGAGACCAGCTTTTGGGCTTTGACAGCTGAGAGTCCTGGAATATCATTGATAGCTTTGTAGATAAAGTTCCGTTGCTCGTAGATTCGACCACCTGGGAAGCAAGAGTTCATCCACTGACTGGTAGCCTCCCAAAGAAGTTTGCACCACTTGTTGAGCCAAGACGTTTGAACACAGACGCATATTGGACAAAGCATGTTCAAACCTTCGATATAGCCCTTCACGTGGTGTTTTGGTCCAGACAAGACCATCCAGCCCAACACGGAAAGCCCGCGATGCGGTGTGATTTTGACAAACCGTTCATGCTGACACAGAACAAATCAGGCGCGAGACTAGCAATGGCCGTGTGTTTGGCACCATCCATGACCAAAGCGATCATAGATTTCATCTGCAAAGATAATCAAGCCATGTTTGACGAGCAATCTCGACAATCTCAACAGATCTCATCTGGATAGAGCGCTCCGGTCGGGTTATTCGGGTTGATCACGACGATAGCCTTTAGTGTTCGATGTGATTTTTGACTTGATATCATCAATATCAGGAAACCACTCAGCCTCTTCATCACAGACATAATGCACTGCATTACCACCTGCTAGGCTGACCGCTGCTGTCCAAAGAGGATAGTCTGGCATTGGTACAAGTACTTCATCACCCATTATCCAGCAAAGCCCTTGCATGGACATCACGATCAGCTCACTCACACCCATTTCCGATATAGATATCATCAATCTCAACATTTCGGGAATCTTTTTTCAATTGGCTATACTGCATAATGGCCTTACGGGCAGAAAAAAATTCCCTTTTGAATCCGAATACCCTTCACTATCCCGAGCATTCATAATCAAATCATGAATGACTTCATCTGGGAGCCGTGAAACCAAATTCAGCCGGATTTCCTGTATTTAAGCGAAGGATTTTTTCTCCCCGTTTGCTCGCATGCGCATCGCTTCTTCTAAGACTGGACCACGAATATCGTAAGCAACGTGCTCTAGCTTGACGGACTTATTGTATTCTTTCATGATTTTTTTCCTCACTTTATCAAACTGCTTCCATTATACCACTAGTTAATCTTGAGTACAACTGAGCAACCTCTTTCATTCTCGATGAAATCCTATAGATATCTGATTTGACCTTTACTTTCTATGGTAAAAAGGTTTAAAAATATAATTATAGGTAACATAAATGGGTTCATCCATTTCATTTTCACGTTTTTCAAGCAGTAAAGGAGGACGGAACATGTCTCAAAAATACGAAAACATCATGGTTGCAGTTGATGGATCTCGCGAAGCTGAACTCGCTTTTGAGAAAGGGGTCAATGTTGCGTTGCGAAACGGTTCTAAACTTACCCTTGCTCATGTCGTTGATACACGTGCTTTACAAAGTGTCTCTAGCTTTGATGCCGAGGTGTATGAAGGATTCCAAACAGAAGCCAATGAACTATTAGAAGGGTATATCAAGCGTGCAAAAGAAGCTGGCGTCCAAGATATTGCTTCGGTGGTTGAAATGGGAAATCCAAAAGTTCTCTTAGCAACTGATATCCCAGAAGCAGAAGGTGTTGACCTCATCATGGTTGGGGCGACTGGTCTAAATGCTTTTGAACGTTTACTAGTTGGTTCTTCTTCTGAATATATCCTCCGCCATGCCAATGTCGATTTGTTAGTGGTTCGCGAGTCAGAAAAGACCTTATAAACTTTATAAAAAACAAAAAGGTGTGAAGGAAAATGAATTTCCTCACACCTTTTTAGTTTCTTCAGATTCTACTATTTTTTCAGAGCAATGTTTTTGATAAGCTTTGATTTGCCGTTCCAGCTCTTTTTGAATGGCTGGCTCAGGTGCATACTTTTCTTCCCAGTCGTCTGGTTTTAAAATTTTATGCGTGACTTCATCAAAGTGTGCCTGACCATCTGGGAAAATTTTCCCCATATTGGCGCGGTGAACAATCTCAAAGACCTCTTCAGGATCAACCCCCATTAGAACAAAACTACCATAAGTCAGATACAGCGTATCAATCAAGGCATCAACCTGCCCCACCACAGAGATCTCAGCTGGATGCTTGCTACGAACCTTATTAGCTGCCTCATCTAGGGCTTGATGCAAGCTTTCAATTGAACGATCAAAGGTTGCCTCGTCTTTGCTAGCTGCGCGGATAAATTCAACCAGTTCTTCCTGCTTAAACATGGTTCGGTAAAGAGCCTCTTGATTGTCCCAGGCCTTTGGTTCTTCCTGGGTTTGACCATCCATGAGTTGATGAAAGGCTTTGACCTTATTAAAGTGGTCATCGCGACTAACAAAAAGTGACTGATCCGTGATAATACCAAAATGTTCCAGCGCTTTTTGGATCCCATCTTTGGTATTACTGGTCGTCGTATGCTGAGCTACTTCTTTAACCTTGCTTGTCCCATTCCCCATCGCAATCGACAGACCGACACCCGAAAGCATCTCTAAGTCATTATCCGAATCTCCAAAGGCCATAACTTGGTCCATCGAGAAGCCAAATTCTTCTCCTACAATCCGAATCCCCTCCATTTTTGAGTTACCAGGGTTGATAACATCTGCCGCAAAGGGACTGGAACGCGTAAATTTTAAATCAGGAAAAAGCTTGCTCAACTTTTTTGAGTATCTTTAGGACTAGCTAATAAGAGAACCTGATAAACTGGTCCTTGAGCAATTTGTTGCAGTTGCTTTTGGTCCTGAGGAACAACCTTGCTGACCACCTTGTTGAAGCCTTGACTAACTGCCTTCGAAAAGCCTTTTGGTACAAATCGTGCAGACCATAGAGAAATCGGACTCAGACCAAAACTCATAATGCGCGAACCTTCAACTCCATCTTCTGTTCCTAAGGCGATTTCGATGCGATGATTCTTTGCATAGTCAATCAAGTCATGCAGATTCTTCTTATCAATTGGAGAAGCAGATAAGACCTTGTCCTTGGTAAAAATATACTGACCATTATAGGTGACCGCAAAATCAAAGTCATAACGCTCGATAAAAGGACGGACAAAGAAGGGTCCTCTCCCTGTTGCCAAACCAACAAAAATTCCTTGTTCCTTTAAGGCGCGAATGGCTTTTTCGGTCGACTTTAAAACCATTCTACTATCATTGACCAAGGTTCCGTCAATGTCAAAAAAGACCGCTTTTATTTCCATGATAACTGCTTTCTTTCCGTTTTATGATACAATAAATTATAACACACATTCTAAGGAGACACACATGATTAAGAAAATTTTGGCCCTTCATACAGGAGGGACCATCTCCATGCAGGCGGATGCCACTGGAGCTGTCGTGACCAATTCATCCAACCCCATGAACCATATTGATCTGTCACTGGCAGGGATTGAGCTTACTTCAGAAGATTTTTTTAATTTACCTAGCCCTCATGTAACTCCTCAGCACATGTTGCAACTTTATCATAAGATTCAGAAAGAGGCTTCCCAGTATGATGGGATTGTCATCACCCACGGTACCGATACTCTTGAAGAAACAGCCTACTTTCTAGATACCATGAACTTGCCAACTATTTCGGTAGTCCTGACAGGAGCCATGAGAAGCTCCAACGAATTAGGGAGTGATGGCGTCTATAACTATCTGACTGCCATCCGGGTCGCGGCAGATCCCAAATCACAAGACAAGGGTGTTTTGGTCGTGATGAATGACGAAGTCCATGCAGCCAAGTACGTGACCAAAACCCATACAACCAATGTCAGTACTTTTCAAACACCAACTCACGGTCCTCTAGGCTTGGTCATGAAAAAAGAAGTTCTCTATTTCAAAACAGCTGAACCTCGTGTTCGATTTGATTTGCAAGAGATTAAGGGAGTCGTCCCCATTGTTTCCGCCTATGCTGGCATGAAGACAGACCTTCTTGATATGCTAAATGTCCGACAAATGGATGGCTTAATTATCGAAGCCTTTGGTGCAGGAAATCTTCCTAGGGAGGTTGCGGAAAAACTCTTTGAGTTTCAAGAGTCTGGCCTCCCCATTGCTTTAGTTTCTCGTTGCTTCAATGGGATTGCTGAACCAGTTTATGCCTACGACGGTGGCGGAGTTCAACTTCACGAGCACGGCATCTTCTTTGTCAAAGAGCTCAATGCCGCCAAGGCTCGGCTAAAACTCTTGATCGCAATCAATGCTGGCTTAAAAGATAAAGAATTAAGAGATTATATGGAAGGTTAAAATAAGAATAGAAGGCGTGATGGTTGATACATCCGCCTTTTGAATTTAAAAATAGCTTTGATGGACTGAGATAATGACTGACAAAATAAATTTCAACATGGTTCGCATAGCTAGGACCTCTTTTCTATTTTTTACGATTATAGGTCCACAAACTTAAAAAAAGATAAAAAGAGAGTGGGACAGAAATCGGTAATTCGTTAGAATTCGATTTCGTCGTCCCACCTCCGCACAGTTGAGTAGGGCTGTAAAAGCTGATGAAATGCCCGCTCAACCACTGCGTCTTGCTCGACAATCCAAAGACAATTGAGAGGCTGGACTTTTTGTCCCTAGTCTCTTTTTTATCACTTCTTAATCCAGGTGTTCTTTCTGTTCCAAATGCAGAGACAGACAGTGCCAGTCTGAGTGTTCACGCCAATTAGGAGTTGTCACCACTTGAACAGCTACCTTTCGCGCTTCCTCTAAAATCGGATAATCTTCAATGAGGTTGGCCACTTGAAATTCTGGTATACCTGATTGACGCGTTCCAAAGATTTCCCCAGAGCCTCGTAGCTTGAGATCTTCTTCTGCCAAGACAAACCCATTGGTTGTTTCAGTCATGATTTTCATTCGACGCTTGCCTGATTCTGTTTTAGGATTGGCAACTAATACTGCGTAAGACTGCTTATCACCACGTCCTACCCGACCTCTTAGCTGGTGCAACTGGCTCAATCCAAAGCGGTCTGCATCCATGATAATCATGACGGTGGCATTGGGAACATTAACTCCGACCTCGATAACAGTTGTAGAAACTAGTAAGTCAATTTCTCCTTGCTTAAAGGCTTGCATAATGGCCTCTTTTTCTTCCCCCTTCATCTTACCATGGAGGAGGGCAATACGGACACGATCCCCAAAGTAAGCAATCAATTCTTCCTCTAAGGCAATAGCGTTTTTGAGGTCCAAGGCTTCAGATTCTTCAATTAAAGGAGAAATAACATAGGCTTGGGAACCTTTTTGAATTTCTTTGACCAGCCAATCCAAAACCAAGTTTAACTGTTGGTGCTTGACCCATCGGGTGATGATTTCTTTTCGACCAGCTGGCATTTGATCGATGATGGAAACGTCCATATCTCCAAAAGCAGTGATTGCCAGGGTTCGAGGGATTGGGGTCGCTGTCATCATCAAGACATCCGGATTTTGGCCCTTTTCACGCAGGATCCGTCTTTGGGCCACACCAAAACGGTGCTGCTCATCAATAATGACCAAGCCTAAATCATGAAAATGAACCCCCTCCTGAATCAAAGCATGGGTTCCCACAACAAGGTCCACTTGCCCTGACTTAATCAAATCCAACCGTTCTCGTCTCTCCGTAGCTTTTAGACTTCCTGTCAAAAGAAGGATTCTAAGGTTAGAAAAAAGAGAGGTCAAACTTTGTAAATGTTGCTCGGCCAAAATTTCTGTCGGTACCATCAAAGCCGCTTGTTTGCCAGCTGTCACAGCAGCATACATGGCTAATCCAGCAACGACGGTTTTTCCACTTCCAACGTCCCCTTGCAAGAGACGATTCATGTGGTAAGGAGAACGCATATCTGCTAGAATTTCGCTCAGACTTTTCTCCTGGGCTTCTGTCAAAGCAAAGGGAAGACTAGCTTGAAGAGCTTTTAGCTTCTTCTCATCCCAATCCAGCACGATTCCCTGTCCGACGGAACGATTTTCTTCCTTCAAGACCTGCAGTTGCAATTGGAAAAAGAGCAGTTCTTCAAATTTTACTCGTCTCAGAGCCTGCTTGTATTCCTCAAGATCCTTGGGAAAATGCATGGCTCTGACTGCTTGTCTGCGAGAAAGCAGATGATACTTGTCCATTAAGATTTGGGGGAGATTTTCTTCCAATAGTTGATCCAAGCCGGCTTCAAAAGCCGTTTTAATGACCTTTACCAGGGCAGACTGACTCACCCCTTGAGACAAGCGGTAGACCGGTTGGAGGTCATCTTCGACTTGCGCTAACAGTTTCATTCCTGTCAAGGCCCCTTTGGCTTTGTCCCATTTACCAAAGACAGCCACCGTTTGCCCCAGTTCAATCTTGTCCGCTAGATAGGGCTGGTTAAAGAAACTAACTGCTAGGACTAGCTCCCCTTGTTTAATAGTGAAGCGAAGACGGTTACGCTTGTAACCATAGTATTGGACATTGGCTGGAGTAGCGACAAGTCCAGAAACAACGGCTTTTTCACCATCTTCCAGGTCTAAAACATTTTTTGATTTAAAATCTTCATACCGAAATGGGAAGTAAAGTAAGAGATCTTCAACCGTTTCGATACCCAATTTCTTGTATTTCTCTGCTGATTTTGGTCCAATTCCTGGTAGGACAGATAGTGGTTGGTGTAAGTTCATTCATTCCTCCTAGATAAGAAAGGAGGCTGGGACATTCGTCTTCAACCTCTTTCATCTCGAACTTTTTATGAAAGGAAGCTAGGAAAAGACAAACAGCTTACTTCCCACTATCTTCCTTTGTTGGACGATAAACTCTTGGGACGCGATCGCTCAAGACACAAACAACCTCATAGTTGATCGTGCCTCTATAATCTGCTACGTCCGTTATCGTTATAGCTAAATCACCATCCACTCCGATCAATACTACCTTAGTCCCAATCGGGTAGGCCTTCGGTAGACGAATGGTGATTTGGTCCATGGATACGCGACCGACAATCGGGCAGAATTGCCCATCAACAAGGACATGAAAACCTTGCATATCTCTGGTCCAGCCATCTGCATAGCCAATCGGAATGGTCCCAATCCACTCTTCATCACTAGTCTGATAGGTCGCTCCATAGCCAACTGTCTGCCCCACTTCTAGTGGCTTGACATGCACCAATTCTGTTTCCAAACTCAAAGCAGGACGTATGTCATAGGGAAGTTCTAACTCTCTTCCACTTGGATTGAGGCCATACATGACATCGCCCAGTCGGACCGCATTAAATATGGTATCAGCATGCCATAAAGTTGTCGCTGAATTGCTAGCATGAACGATTTTCGGAGTAAAGGGCAAGAGCTCCAACAAGCACTTAAATCGTTGCAATTGGTTTTGAAAATGGCGGTCATCTTTCTCATCAGCTGTTGCAAAATGAGTAAAGATCCCTTCCACTTCTGCTCCATGGTCTCTTAATAAAATCATGGCTTCTTGCAAGTCTTCTGCTGAACGGAAACCAATTCGTCCCATTCCTGAATCCACTTTTATATGAACCTTCAACCCACTCAAATCAGTCTTTTTAGCTAACAAAGCTTTCAACCACTCGAGACTAGCCACTGTATAGCGAATTCCCTCTTTGATGGCGATCGCAACGTGTTCCACTGGTGCAACACCCAAAATTAAAATCGGCTTTTCACCTGCTACTTGGCGAACTTCCAGAGCCTCATCTAGGTTGGAGACACAAAAAGCATCTACTAGTGGCAATAAACGTTCTACCACTGGGACAACCCCATGGCCGTAGGCATTAGCCTTGACAACTGCAAAAGTCAAGGTCTCTTTCGGGATATGGGACTGTATTTGTTGAACATTATAGGCAATAGCCTCTACATCCACATATGCTCGCGTTGGTCTATGTATACTAGCTTTCATTTCTTTCCTCCAAAATGACACTGGTCGAAACTAAATCGCCTGAGTGACTAATCGAAACCCAAATCTTTCCACTAAAAGGAGCTTTTGAAAAATAAGGAGCTCCTTTTTGATTGGTTAAAATTTCCAAATCCTGAAATCCTACTGGACCAATTCCTGTTCCCCAAGCCTTGGAAAAGGCTTCTTTGGCAGACCATCGACCTGCCAGGTATTCCATTTTCCGTTTTCCAGATAATTGGTCGAACCGTTCTCGTTCCGTCTCTGTCAATACCTTGGAAGCAAATCTCGGATGTCTCTGGTAGGCTTGTTCAATGGATTGGATCGATTCGATATCTATCCCATGTCCAACAATCATATCTTTTCCTCTTTAATGATTCTCTATCAGCAACTCTATTTAAGAAGGAAAGGGCTGAGAATGTTTTCTCCAGCCCTCTCCTCTTATTCAGCTACATACTGATAAATTTCTCGTACTAAGCTTTCTGTCTTTTCCCAACCCAAGCATGGGTCTGTGATCGATTGACCAAATACTTCTGGTTGATCTTGACGACCGTCCTCTAGATAAGATTCAATCATAAATCCACGGACTACATCATGGATAATTGGATTCCAGCTACGATTTGTAAGGGTTTCTCTGACAATGCGAATCTGCTCAGCAAATTTTTTCCCTGAATTATCATGATTGGTATCAACCAGGATAAATGGATGTTGCAATCCCAAGGCTTGGTAGCGATGTGCAGCTTCTAACAGATCTTCATAGTGGTAGTTTGGAATATTTTTCCCATTCGCATCTAAGGCCCCACGCAGAATAGCGTGTCCGAATGGATTTCCGCTTGTCTCCACAGAACGACCATTATAGAAGAAATGATGCCCATGCTGTGCAGCATAAATCGCATTAAACATGACAGACAGATTTCCAGATGTCGGATTTTTCAATCCAGTTGGGACTGAAATTCCACTCGCTACAAATCGATGGCCTTGATCTTCTACAGAACGTGCCCCAATAGCAACATAGGAAAGTAAATCCTCAACAAATGGGTAGGTCTCTGGATACAACAATTCGTCTGCTGTTGTCAGTCCGGTTTCTGTAATCACTCGATGATGCAAGCGACGAACAGCCTTTAAACCAGCTACAAAACTTGGTTCTGAAGCAGTATCGGGCTGATGCATCAAGCCTTTATAGCCATCACCATTGGTCCGAGGTTTAGCAGTATAGACCCGCATCACAATGAAGACCCGATCTTTGACTTCTTCTTGAAGGGATGCAAGTCGACGAGCATATTCCATCATCGCTTCCTCATTATCTGATGAACACGGTCCCATCACAAGCAAGATCCGCTTGTCTTCCCCCTTTAAAATAGAGGCTAGTTCACGATCACGCGCTTCTTTGCGAGCCAAATGTTCCCCTTCTAAGCGATAAAGAGAAGTCACCGTTGTTTCATCAATGATTGGGCTAGTAGCTGTAAAAGACATAGGCAAATCCTTTCATACGATTAGAGTTTTTTACCGTGACAGTTTTTAAATTTCTTACCAGATCCACATGGACAAATGTCATTGCGTTTGATTTGACTCAAATCAAGATCTTCTGGTAAATCAGTTTTTTGAGCGGCAATGTTGCGAGTCGCAGTCGTTGAAATACTGTGTTCTGTACGTGGACGCTCTTGTTCATGAATTTGAGCTTTCATCATCAAACGAGTCACATCAAACTCGATAGAACCAATCATATCGTTGAACATACGGAATCCTTCAGATTGGTATTCAACTACAGGATTGTTTTGTGCATAGCCACGAAGACCGACAGCATTACGCAATTGATCTAAAGCATCGATATGATCGGTCCATTTGCTATCCACAACACGAAGGATCAAGACCTTTTGGAATTCTCTGACTGCTTCTTCATCACGTAGTTTCGCTACTTGGTTTTCATAAACCTCTTCAGCGCGTTTATACAAGTAATCAATCACATCTTTATCCGATTTGCCTTCAATATCGCTCTCTGAAATCGTATCTTCAGGGACCAAATTGTATTTTGCAAAGTTCAGAATAGCTTCGATCCGTTCTTCTTTGCTTGAGTGGCTTGCTCCTTCAACGATCCGTTTAATAGTCCGTTTGATCATGGCCTTGATTTCTGGAGCTAAATCACGATCCGCTGTAATAACATCATAGCGTTGAGAGTAGATAATCTCGCGTTGTTCCCGCATAACATCATCATACTGAAGGACTTGCTTACGAGTGTCATAGTTGTTCCCTTCCACTCGTTTTTGAGCTGCTTCAACTTGGCGTGTAAACATGTTGGATCTGATGACAGATTCTTCTTCGCTTAGTTTGAAACGGTCTAGCAAAGCCTTGATGCGCTCTGAACCGAAACGACGCATCAACTCATCTTCAAGAGAAAGGTAGAATTGAGATTCACCTGGATCCCCTTGACGTCCAGAACGTCCACGCAACTGGTTATCAATACGACGGCTTTCATGACGCTCTGTACCAATGACACAAAGTCCACCGAGTTCACGAACTCCTTCGCCGAGCTTGATATCGGTACCACGTCCGGCCATATTGGTCGCGATCGTAACGGCACCACGTTGACCAGCGTTCATGATGATTTGTGCTTCTTTGTAGTGGTTTTTCGCATTCAAGACTTCGTGAGGAACGCCTGCTTCGACCAAAAGGCGAGATAGGTAGTCACTGGTTTCAACAGCAACAGTACCCACCAAGACTGGTTGGCCTTTTTCATAGCGAGCTTTTACATCTTCTACTACAGCTTTAAACTTCGATTTCAAGCTTGGGTAGAGAAGGTCTGGATGGTCAATACGAGCAATCGGACGGTTAGTTGGAATTGGAATGACGCGAATGTTGTAGATTTCACGGAATTCTTCTTCTTCTGTTTTACCAGTACCTGTCATCCCTGAAAGTTTCTTGTACATACGGAACAAGTTTTGGTAGGTAATAGAAGCTGATGTTTTGGTTTCTTCTTGAACCGGCACACCTTCTTTAGCCTCAATCGCTTGGTGCAAGCCGTCTGAATAACGACGACCTTCCATGGTCCGACCTGTAAATTGGTCGACGATCAAGATTTCTTGATCCTCACTGACCACATAGTCGATATCCAAAATCATGATGTAGTTGGCACGGAGGGCATTGTCAATGTAGTGCGTCAAAGCAACATTTCAATGTCATACAAGTTTTCAAGCTTAAAGTAGCTTTCAGCCTTATCAATTCCAGAATCTGACAAACCAATCGTTTTTGAAGGGACATCAATAATGTAGTCTTCTTCTTCCAAAGATTTCACAAAGGCATCCGCCATGTGATAAAGTTGGCTAGTTTCTGTAGAAGTCTGACCTGAAACAATCAATGGAGTACGGGCTTCATCGATTAAGATGGAGTCTACCTCATCGACCAATGCGTAGTTCAAAGGACGTTGTACCATGTTTTCGGCACGAACAACCATGTTATCACGCAAGTAGTCGAAACCGATTTCCGCGTTGGTTGAATAGGTGATATCACAAGCGTAAGCTTCTTGTTTTTCAGAAGGTGATTTTGCAGCTAGGTTGATCCCAACTGAAAGACCTAGCCATGAGTACAATTCCCCCATCTCTGTCGCGTCACGTTCTGTCAAGTATTCGTTGACAGTAACAACGTGAACTCCTTTACCAGATAGGGCATTCAAATACACCGGCATGGTCGCGGTCAAGGTTTTCCCTTCCCCTGTACGCATTTCTGGAACGTCACCATGGTGAAGAACAATTCCCCCCATGACCTGTACTTTATAAGGGAACAAGCCCAAGACACGTTTAGCACCTTCACGAACTACTGCGAAAGCTTCATAGAGGAGATCATCCAATGATTCACCATCTTGGTAGCGTTGCTTGAACTCTTCTGTTTTCGCTTTCAGTTCATCATCTGACAAGGCAGCCATTTGATCTTCATACGAGAAGACCTTATCTGCCATCTTTTTCCAATCGTCTTAATTCACCTTTTATCATTTTCGATAATTGTTTTTTTAATAAATTAGCCATTAGTTTCCTTACTTTTTCAAATTTCTTAAATTTTAAACGTTCTTTTTATTATAGCACACTGTAGCTTATCCATCAAGAAATTCCATTGATTAGAAGATGGTTTCTCCTCTTTTTCTCTTATCAATTTCACCTCCCAACCATCCATTAGAAAAATTCCTAAAAACAACAAAAGGCTGAGCACTTGATGACTCAACCTTCTTTCTTCTTTATGGATGACTGACAATTAATTCCATCTCTTCTCCTGACAAGGTCCAATTCTGGATATC